>Ga0153924_1000108_pt1 | contig 61085 bp, 64 predicted proteins | sample TSNJ008MetaG_FD_104709 | JGI IMG/M metagenome (GOLD analysis project Ga0153924, IMG submission 104709) | Attine ant fungus gardens microbial communities from New Jersey, USA - TSNJ008 MetaG | ecosystem: Host-associated > Fungi > Mycelium > Unclassified | place: USA: New Jersey, Wharton State...
CGCGCCGGTGTACGGCGAGACGAGCGTGCCCGTCAGCACTGTGCAGGGCCCCTGCCGGGTGATCTCGGTGAGGTCCCGGGCGAGCACGTCGTTGCGGGTGTCGCACCGGTTCCGGTCGATGTCGAGCCACGCCGTCCCGAAGTCCCCGACCCGGTCGTACCCGGTCGCGGGCGCCTTGCCCTTGACGGGCAGGTCGGCGAGCTGCGCCCGCGCGGTCTGCGCGTCCTGCTGGTCGGTCGCGGTGCCGGTCACCGAGGCGGTCGGTTCCGACCCCGGCCTGGAGGCACGGGTCGTCTCCGGCGCGGCGGGCTCCGTCGTGATGACGGGAGCGTCCGACCCCGCGGACGCGCTGGTGACGGCGGGTGCGGCCTCGGCATCGGGTGCGAGGAAGCCGGTCGTGTGGAGCGCGTACGCCCCGACGGCGAGCCCGAGGACGACGAGGACGGACGTGAGACTGGTGCGGGTGCGGCGTCGGCGGGACGTCATGCTGCGGTGGAGCTCCTGGTGGTGCGGGTGGTGCGGGCCGGACGGCCTCGACGATCATGCCGGAGACCTCGGACATCTCCCGGGACCCCTGCGGAGGGTCGAGGGGTAGACACGGGCACATGACCGATTACGCCAATCCGTCCGTGTCCGTCACCGGTGGGTCGATGCCGCTCCTGGGCTTCGGCACCTGGCAGATCCCCGACGCCGATGCCCCCGCCGCGGTGGGTGAGGCGCTCCAGGCCGGCTACCGGCACATCGACACCGCCACCGGCTACCGCAACCAGCACGGGGTGGGGAAGGCCATCGCCGACTCGGGGTTGGCCCGTGACGACGTCTTCGTGACGACGAAGCTGCCGCCGGACAACGCCGACCGCGTGCGCGAGACGATCGAGGAGAGCCTCGACCAGCTCGGCCTCGACCACCTCGACCTCTGGCTCGTGCACTGGCCGCCGAACGGCGAGGCCCGCCCCGACGTGTGGGAGCAGGTCGTGCAGGCGCAGGCCGACGGGCTCACCCGGGCCGTCGGCGTGAGCAACTACTCCCTCGCCCAGATCGACGAGCTCGTGTCGGCCACCGGCGTGACACCGGCCGTGAACCAGATCAAGTGGAGCCCGGTGGAGTTCGACGCCGCCGTGGCCGAAGGGCTCGCCGAGCGCGGTGTCGTCCTCGAGGGCTACAGCCCCTTCAAGGCGAGCAACCTGCAGGACCCGACGCTGCTCGAGATCGCCGAGGCCCACGATGCCGACAGCGCGCAGGTCATCGTGGCGTGGCACGTCGCGCACGGGTTCGTCGTGATCCCGAAGTCGTCGAACCCGGAACGCATCCGGTCGAACGCCGCCGGGGCCCGCATCGAGCTGAGCCCGGACGAGGTCGCACGGATCGACGGCCTCGGGCACTGACCACCCGGCCGGCGGCGTCACTCCAGCAGGGAGCGGATGTCGTCGGCCGTCAGGTCGTCGGCGAACAGGGCGTCGTCGTCGATCATCGTGGCGAACAGCTCGGCCTTCTTCGACGCGAGGGCGAGGACCTTCTCCTCTATGGTGTCCTCCGCGATGAACCGCTGCACGTTCACCGAGCGGGTCTGCCCGATGCGGTGCGTGCGGTCGACCGCCTGGTTCTCGGCAGCGGGGTTCCACCACGGGTCGAGCACGAACACGGTGTCCGCCTCGGTCAGGGTGAGCCCGAACCCGCCGGCCTTGAGCGAGATGAGGAACGCCGGGGCGGTGCCGTTCCGGAAGCGGTCGATGACCTGGGGCCGGCGTCTGGTCGAGCCGTCGAGGTACTCGTAGCCGACGCCCCGGTCGTCCAGGGCGGTGGCCACCATGCGGAGGAACGACGTGAACTGGCTGAACACCAGGGCACGACGGCCCTCGGCGGCGAGCTGTTCGAGTTCGTCGAGCAGCAGGTCGAGCTTCGCGGACGACAGGTCCTCTCGCGAACCGTCGACCAGCGCCGGTGACAGCGCCAGCATCCGCAGCAGCGTCAGCGAGCGGAAGACGATCATCCGGTTCCGCGCGAGGTCGTCGATGAGGTCGAGGACCTTCAGGCGCTCCCGGTTCAGCGTCGTCTCGTACAGGGCCCGGTGCGCCGGGTCCAGCGTCACCCGGACGACCTGCTCCTGCTTCGGCGGCAGGTCCGCGGCGACGCTCTCCTTCGTCCGCCGCAGCATGAGCGGCCGGATGCGGCGTCGGAGCCGTTCGGTGAGCTCCTGGCGGGCGGTGCCGCGGAGGTCGGGGGAGGCGAGGGGTTTCACGTAGTCGTCCCCGAAGCGCGACCACGACGACAGCAGCCCGGGGGCGACGACGTGGAACAGCGCCCAGAGGTCGGTCAGCCCGTTCTCGAGCGGCGTGCCCGTGATCGCGAACTTCACCGGCGCGCGGAGCTCCACCGCGGCCCGGTGCGTCTGCGACTGCGGGTTCTTCACGAACTGCGCCTCGTCGAGCACGAGGGCCGACCACGGCAGGTCGGTGTACGCCGGGGCGTCGAGCCGCAGCAGTGCGTACGAGGTCACGACGACGTCCGACGCGGCAGCCGCACGGACCACCCGGGCCGGGTCCTTCAACGAGGTCGCGGTCACCGTCGTCACGCGGAGGTCCGGCGTGAACTTCGCGGCCTCGGCCGCCCAGTTGCCGACGACCGAGGTCGGCGCGACGACGAGGAACGGCGGCGCATCCGGTGACGACTGCCGGGCGGCGGCGATCGTCGCGAGGACCTGCAGGGTCTTGCCGAGGCCCATGTCGTCGGCGAGCACCCCGCCGATGCCGTGCGCCATCAGGAACGACAGCCACGCGAACCCGGCGTGCTGGTACGGCCGGAGTTCCGCGTGCACCGACTCGGGCACCGGGACGTCCGTCGGGGGAGTCGCGCCGAGCAGCCCCGACGCGATCGCCTGCCACCGCTCGTCGTGCGAGGTCTCGTCGGCGAGCTGGTCGAACTCCGACCAGATGCCGGCCTGCAGCGGTGTGACCGTCATCGGCTGGTCGGGTTCCCACTCGTCGAGGTCGCGTGCTTCCTCGATGAGCTCCTTCAGCCGGTCGAACGCGGGGTCGACGAGCGACAGGTACGAGTTGTCGACGAGCTTCATCCGCCGGTCGCGCTTCGCGAGCGCCCGGAGCAGCGGTGTGAACGGCACCTGCTTGCCGTTGACGGTCACGAAGATGCCGAGGTCGAACCAGTCGTGCTTGTCGGACGGCATCGTCGTGACGCGGATGTGCGGGCGCCCGGTCAGGCGTTCGTAGTCGACGCGTTCGCCCTGCACCACCGTGCGGACGCCGAGCGACGGCAGCTCCGGCAGGAGTTCGTTCGCGAAGACCGCCACGTCGGCGCCGTCGATGGTGCCGTCCGCGAACCAGTCCAGTCCACCCCCGGGGCCGGGAGGCGCGGCGCGGCTCGCGTCGTCGTCCGCCGCCCGCAGGGTGGTCAGGTCCGGCAACGGGCCGTGCAGCGCGACCGGGTCCTTGCGGCCGTCGACGTGCCAGCGCCACTGCAGGTGCACGCGGTCGTCCGTCCGCGGAGCCCGGGCCGGCTCGAACGTGGCCGTGAGCACGAGCTCGGGCGGGGTGCGCTCGGGGAGCTCGATCGAGCCGTCGGAGCTGACGAGGCCGAGCGCCCCGCGGAGCTTCGGGGACCAGTCGGCGAGGAACTCCTCGACCTCGTCCCGGGGCACGGTGATGCGGCTGCCGTCGACGAGCATGCGGCGCTGGTCCTCGGGCACCGGGCCGGGCGTCGGGGCGAACACGACGTGGAACTCGGGGCTCTCGCGGAAGGCGTAGACGCCGTGGTCGCCGATCATCCGCGCGGTGCCCTCGGGGATCGGGCGGCCGTCGAGCACCGCGCTCGCGCCGATCACGAGCGCGTCGTCCTGTCGCGCGACGTCGAGCAGGACACGGGCCTCGGCGCCGAGGACCGCCCCGCCCTCGCGCTTGCCGGTGACGAACGCGATCCCGAGCCCAGGCGCCTGCGCGAGCAACGGCCACAGCAACGGGCTGCCGAAGTCGTCGAGGTGCACCCAGTCGGCCTCGCCGGGGAGCCCCGCGAGCTGCCCGGCGCGGTGGAGCGCGGCGAACTGCAGGAACCAGCCGTGCTGCTCGGTGGAGAGCCCGAGCCGGTTCATCGAGTACGGCAACGTGCCCCACGTCAGCTGCCCGCGCACCCAGTTGCCGGCGTCGCTGCGGGTCACCGGGCGGACCCCGAGTCGCACCGACCGTGAGGCCGTGGGCAGCGCCCGACCGGCGGCTCGCGCACGCGAGGCGAGCCGGGCGGAGACCGCGTCACGCAACTCGAACTGCAGGCCCATGGGGGTGCCCTGCGGGGTGACCGCCTGCTCGTCGTCACCGGCGAGGCGGGCGAGGTCGTGCCTCCAGTCCGAAGGCGGCGGAGCCGGCGCTTCCGGGCGTGGGCCGGCGGCCGCGGACAGGGCGCGCGCGTTGATGGTGAGGAGGGCGGCAGCGACGTGCTTGCACTCGCCGCCGAGGGGGCAGGTGCAGGTGCTGCGGACCGGGCGGACGAACTCGCCGCGTGCCGGGGTGGTCTCGACCCGGAGCTCGTACGGGCCGTCGGCGGACCCGGTGACGGTCGCGGTGACCGTGCCGTCGTCGTCGTGCCAGACGGCGTCGTCGACGAGGCCCGCGCGGACGAGGTCGCGGGCGCGGCCGAAGGTCTGCGGCCCGACGAAACGGATGACGTCGACGGCGTCGATCATCGGGGCGGCGGGCACGGGTCAACTCTGCCAGGTGCCACCGACGCCCGCTGCTACGGTGGATCCGCGCAGAACCGGCGCAGGGACACAGGGGGAACACCATGGGGATGCATCGACGATCCAGCGCGCTCGTGACGGGCGCGTTGCTGCTCACCACCGCGCTCGCCGGGTGCGCGGCCGGCGGCTCCGGCGACGCCGCACCGACACCGACCCGGACGAAGGCCGCGGCGACGCCGGGCAAGGCGTCCTGCCACCTGTCGTCGGGCGGCGGCAGTGTCTCCCTGGAGGAGACCGCCGACGCCTACCGGGTCGAGTGGAAGGGTGTCCCGACCGACGACGGCGGTCAGCGGAACACGTACGAGGTCCAGCTCGGCAACGAGGGCCAGACGAAGCACATCGGCCTCTACATCGAGTTCGACAGCATCACGGGCACGACGTACGGACTCTTCAACTCGGAGACGAACGACGTCGATCCCGTCCCGGGCGAGCCGGACGTGTCGAACGGCACCGTCGTCGGGACCTTCCCGAAGCAGGAGGACATCGACGCCGTGTACTGGGCGCCGAGCTACGGCGTGGTCAACGAGGACGGTGCGGACACCACCTGGTGCACCGAGGACGGCCAGGTGCTCGACTGGACGCCGCTCGACTGAAGCCGACCGAGCCATACTGGTTCGGTGACGACCATGCGAGGCGAACTGCGATCGACCGAGACCCGCGAGTCCGAGGGCAGCGGGGACAACATCGAGGCGGCTCGGCAGGCCGCGATCGCTGCGCTCGACCTGGACGGGTTCGAGTTGCAGCAGATCAACGCGGTGACGAGCAAGGCGACGGGGGAGACCACCGTGCGTGCCGTTGCCCGGGCGTGGGACACGCGGCCGCACGAGGCGACCGGCAGCAGCTACGAGGACGCGCTCCGGGCGTTCCGCGAGTCGGTGCCCGAGGGGTGGCAGGCGCAGAACGTGCGCGAGGTGCGTGAGGGTTAGGGCTGGCGCCAGGCAGTTCTGGTGGGCAGCCCGTTCTGGGGGCGTCGCCGACGCGTCCGACCGTGCAGGATCGAGGGCATGCTGCAGTCCCTCGTCTACATGAGTTCGGCCGCCGAGCCGTTCGACGACGACGCCCTCGAGGGCGTGCTCGAACACGCCCGCTCGCGGAACACCGCCGACGGGCTCACCGGGCTCCTCGTCCACCGCAACGGGCGGTTCATGCAGCTGCTCGAGGGCCCCTACGACGCGGTGCTGTCGACGTACCAGCGCATACTCGCGGACGACCGGCACGACGATGTCCGGCTGCTTGCCGAGGAGAGCATCCACACGCGGCGGTTCCCCGAGTGGTCGATGGCGTACGACCGGGACACCGACGGGGCCGCAGTGCCGGAGGGGTTCAGCAACTTCCTCGAGACCGGCGACCGCAGTGCGGACTCGAGCCGGTCGCGGGAACTCCTCCGGTGGTTCCGGAACCACCCGATGGCGGATCCGACCGCGGCGAACGGCAAGCACCGCCGCGACGGCTGAGCGTTCAGGTCCGGTCCCAGGTCCGGACCCAGTCGATCAGCAGGTGCCCACTCGACCCCCAGTTGCCGATCTGGAACATGTACCGGTGCGGGGTGGTCGGGACGTCGTGCGTCACGGACATCACGAGCTTGCCGTCGAGGTAGTACCTGACGTACTTCCCCGGCACCCACTGCGTCGTGTACGTGTGCCAGTCGCGCCAGGAGACGTCCGCGGTGTACGACACCTTCTCCTGTTCGTGTCCGGGCACCATCAGGTGGTGGAACGCGTGCACCGCGCCGTCGAAGTTCCCCTCGGGGTAGTTGAGCTCGCCCTCCGACCAGTCGTCCGACGTCGGCCAGAGCATCACCGCGAGCCCGTTGTCGCCACCGCCCGTCGCTCGCGCCCGGATGCTGAAGGTGCCCCCGACGTGCGTCCACGCGCCTGTCGGTGTGCCGAACGTGCCGGCTGCACCGTGCTCGCCGTCCATCGCGACGTCCATGGAGCCGTCGTGGGCGCTGATGATCTTCCCGGACCAGTACTTCCCGCCCATGCCGTCCGGGTACGGCTGCCAGGACTGCGCGTACGTCGCGGCGAAGGGGCCGCCGGCTGCTGCCGGGGTGTCGAAGTCCTCCTCGAACGTTGGGGCGCCGAGGTCGGGGAGTGTCGGGACAGGGCTTGCTGACGATGTCGGCACGGCGCTCCCCGTGGGGTCGGGTTCGCCGGACTCGGCGGTGCTCACGACGGTCAGGGACAGCCCGGTGGAGAGCACCGCGATCGCCGCGATCATCAGCAGGTGTTTGACCATCGGGTCGCCGGCCGTCCTTCTCGTGAGTGGGTGTCACGAGGCTAGGCAGCCGGGTGCCGCGGCTCTGTCCCCTGGAAGGGGGGTGCACGCGTCAGGACTGGGAAGTGCGGTCAGACGGTGCGGGACGCGTGCGGTTCCGCCACGGTGCCGCTGCGGTCACCCGCACGCCGGTTGCGGTCCGGTGCGGGGCCGTGCGGTCTCGCGCAAGGTGCGCGTGCGGGGCAGAAGCAGGTCAGCGGTCGGCGTGCTCGGCGAGCTTGCTGTGCTTCCGGGAGTAGCCGAAGTACACGCCGAGGCCGATCGCGAACCACACCGCGAACCGCACCCAGGTCTCCCACTGCAGGAACGTGACGAGCCACAGCGACGCGATGACGCCGATGATCGGGATGACGGGCATGAACGGCAGCTTGAACTGTCGGTCGAGGTCGGGCTGGCGGTAGCGGAGCACGATCACCGCGGAGCAGACGACGACGAACGCGAGGAGGATGCCGATGTTCGTCAGTTCGGCGACGACGCCGATCGGCAGGACGCCCGCCAGGACCGCCGACGCGATGCCGAGGATCCACGTGACGCGGGTGGGGACGTGGCGCTTCGGGTCGGTCTTCGCGAACCACTTCGGCATGAGTCCGTCGCGGCTCATCGAGAACCAGACGCGGGAGGCACCGAGCATGAACGTCACGAGGACGGTGATGATGCCGACGATGGCGCCGATCGCGATGACGTTCGCCACGCCGCCGAGGCCGACCGACGCGAACGCCGACGAGAAACCAGAGGCCGGGTCGATGTCCGTGTACTTCTGCATGCCCGTCAGCACGAGCGTCGCCAGGACGTACAGGACCATCGAGATACCGAGGGAGAGCAGGATCGCCTTCGGCATGTGCTTCCGGGCGTCGGTGGACTCCTCGGCCGCGGTCGACATGGCGTCGTAGCCGAACACCGCGAAGAACACCGTCGCGGCGCCGGTCATCACGCCGCCGAAGCCGAACGGGAAGTACGGGGAGTAGTTCGCGCTGTTGATGTGGAACACGCCGAGCACGACGATGAGCACGACGAGGGCGACCTTGATCCCGACGGCGACGAACTCGAACCGCGCGGCACTGCGGATGCCGCGGGTGAGGACGAACGCGGTGAGCAGGCAGAGGACGATCGCGAAGACGTCGATCACGTGGCCGTCGCCGGTGCCCGGCGCGCCGAGCATCCAGGCGGGGAGGTCGATGCCGAACTGGCCGACCAGGAACCCGACGTAGCCGGAGATGCCGATCGCGACCACCGCCACGATCGCGGTGTACTCGAGCAGCAGGTCCCAGCCGATGAACCACCCGACGATCTCGCCGAGGACCGCGTAGCCGTACGTGTACGCGCTGCCGGCCTTCGGGATGAGGCCGGCGAACTCCGCGTACGACAGGGCGGCGGCGGCGCTGGCGACCCCGGCGACGAGGAAGCTGATGAGCACGGCGGGGCCGGCGATGCCGTTCGCGACCGTGCCGGCGAGGGTGAAGATGCCGGCGCCGATGATGCCGCCGATGCCGATCGCGGTGAGCTGCCAGAGGCCGAGATGGCGTTTCAGGCCGCCCTCGCCACCGGTCTCGTCGTCGATCGTCTCGATCGGCTTCCGTCGGAACAGGGTGCGTGTCGTCGTCGTCACGCGCCCACTCTGCACCCTGCGGGCGTTCGGCGCGCGGTGGCGGAGCAGGCGTGGCGGCGGGCAGCACCACGGGGCGCGCCCCGCGCGAGGCGGGACCAAGTGGCGGGCCGGGGCGGCGGGGCGGACGGGTGCCGGGCCTCCAGGCGGGGTCGTGGGGTACAGGGTCGTGGGGTAGACGGGGAGCATGCGTCGACCGAACCGAACCGAACCTGGCCCCGGGCAGGAATCCGTGTGGGACTACCCGCGGCCGCCCGCCGTCGAACCCGTCCGCGAGCGTGTGCGGGTGCGGCTCGGGGGTGTCGTGATCGCCGACACGACCGATGCGGTGCGGGTGCTGGAGACCTCGCACCCGCCGGTGTACTACCTGCCGATGGCCGACCTGGACCTCCGGCCGGCCGAGGGCTCGAGCATGTGCGAGTTCAAGGGGCGGGCGCGGTACTTCGACGTCGTGGGTGGGGACGGGGTGGTGGCTCCGCGGGCGGCGTGGAACTACCCGACGCCGATGCGCGGGTACGAGTCGTTGCGTGACCGCGTGGCGATCTACCCGTCGGCGATGGACTCGTGCGAGGTCGGTGGTGAGGTGGTGCAGGCGCAGGAGGGGGACTTCTACGGCGGGTGGATCACGTCCCGTGTCGTGGGGCCGTTCAAGGGCGGGGCGGGCACGCTCGGGTGGTGAGGGTGGGCGCGCGGGCGTTGGGCGAGACTCGGGCTGCGCGACAGTTCTCGGGGCATCGGGCGCGAGAAACGTCGCTCAGGCCGAGGCTCGGTGCCCGAACGCGACCGCGCCGGCGTCACCGATGCGCGTACGGCGACCAGAACGGCGGCGGGAACGCGCCCCCGGTGGCGATGACGAGCAGCTGCCACACGAGCATCACGAGGCCGAGCGCCCCGATCACGATCCCGATCCACGACCACACCCGGACCGCGATCCTGCGGTGTCCGGCGATCGACAGGGCCCGCCCGCCGCTCAGCACGCACAGCACGCCGAACGCCGCTCCGAGCAGCACGTGCCGTCCCATCGACGCCGCGGGGACGATGATCCCCATGTAGAACGCGACCGGCCCGAGCAGCACCGCGAACGTCGCCGGAGCAGCGGGTGGCTCGTGGTCTCGCGAGGCTCCTCCCATGCACGTGAATCTACCTCGGATGCGCGGGGGCGCGGGGGCGCGGGCGCGCGGGTGCGGGTGCGGGCGCGGGCGCGCGGGTGCGGGCGCGCGCACGGACGGGCGTGTGTCTGTCCGGTTCGGAGCGCTGCCGGACCGCGGTCGCCTCGGACGGGCACGATGGAGGCATGCGTTCCTTCCTCCGTGTCCTGCTCGGTCTGGCCCTCGTCTTCGCGGGGACGAGCCACCTCACGTTCGCGCGGCAGGACTTCCGGGCTCAGGTGCCGGAGTTCGTGCCGCTCGACGAGGACACCACGGTGCTGGCCTCCGGCGTCGCCGAGATCGGCCTCGGCAGCGCCCTCGTCCTCGCACCGCGCCGGAGCCGGCGGGTCGTCGGCACCGTCGCGGCGCTGTTCTTCGTCGCGGTCTTTCCCGGCAACATCTCGCAGTGGTTGAACCGCCGCGATGCCTTCGGCCTCGACTCGGACGTCAAGCGCATTGGTCGGCTGTTCGGCCAGCCGCTGCTGATCGCCGCGTCGCTCTGGTCCACGCGCGGGCGGCGAGGATGATGGACGCCCCGACGAGGGCGGAACCGCCCGGCTCCGGTGCCGGTCGGGTCGGGTCGGGTCCCGATCCGCTCGGGTCGGCTCCGGCGGCGTTCGGACGGGAGGCACGACACCCCTTGGCAGGCGGCCGTCGCGTCGCGGACGTGGTCGCCACCACGGCCCTGCTCGTCCTCCTGGCAGCCGAGTCGGTGGTCGCCGGCGGCGGCATCGTGTTCCTGTCGCTCGCGTTCAACTCGTGCAACGCTCCCGGCAACAGCTGCGACGAAGCGCTCGGCGGAGCGGTGGTCTACGTCGGCCCGGTGCTCGTCGCGCTCGTGCTGGTCGCCACGCTCGTCGTCTGCGTGCTGCGGCTCGTGCGCCGGCGGCTGTCGTGGCCGTTCGCCCTGGTCGGGATCGCGGCGGTCGTGGCCGTGTTCTTCGGGGCGATCCTGCTCGTGGACAGCGCGATCACGCACGGCATCTGAGCGTCCTCCTCCACAGCGCGGTCAGTCGGCGGGTCCCTCCACAGATCGCTCGTCGTGGGCTCGCCGTCGGGGTCGTCGGCGGGACGCTGGAGGCATGCCAGACACCGACATGCTCGACCGCCTCATCCACACCGCCGTCCGGACCGACGACGACGTCATCGACCTCGTGACCGCTCTGGTGGAACGCCCGATCACGCGCCAGTGCTGGGTCCTGTTCCTCGACGAGCGGGCCGTGCCGGTCTCGTTCGTCATGCCGATCTCCGACCTGCCGTGGCAGCCGGACGAACACGTCGAGGACTTCGCCGCACTCACCTCCGACGTCGTCGTGCAGATGGCCGCGACGGAGGTCGTGCTCGTGTGGGAGCGTCCGGGGGAGTCCCGGCTGTTCCCGATCGACTGGGAGTGGGTCGACGCCTGCGCGTGCGCCTTCGCCGAGCACGGCGTGCGGATCCGGGCGCAGGTCGCGGTGCATACGGGTGGGGTCGCGATCGTGTCGCTCGACGACCTCGACGACCTCGACGACGTCAGCGAGGTGGCGTGATCAGCCCTGCGGTGCGGTGTCGGGGACCGTCTGGCTCGTCAGCCCCTCGACGACCGCCTTGGCCTCGGGCCAGAACTTCGCGTAGTGGTCCGGGTCGGAGTTGATCTGCACGGCGTGCGCCATCTGCGTCGGCGTCATCGTCTTCCAGCCGGGCACCTTGACGAGCTTGGCGTAGAACATCGACGCGGCGGTGTACGGGTCCATCCGTTGCTCGTACGTGCCCCAGGCGCCGTTGTCCCGCTGCTGGAACAGTCCGCGGCTGTCCGGGCCGGCGGCGTCTCCGTGGTCGAGGTTCACCAGGCTCGACTCGCCGATCGCGGTCATCACGCCGACGGCCTGGGTGTGCGGGCCGATGCCGAGTGCCTGGGCGGCCTCGATCACGTACGCGGCGTTGACCAGGCGGTCCTGGCAGAACCCGGCGACCGGGCCCGCGGGGACGACGATCCCGCCGACGGTCTTCGACGCCACGTCCGGACAGGTCGGGGCGGCGTCGGCCGTGACGGACTTCGCGGCACCGGCCAGCGAGTTCACGGCGATGACGATCACCACGACCACACCGATGCCGATCGCGACGACGCCCGCGCCGAAGACCGACGCGAGCGTGATGCCGACGCGGCGCATGGCGGGTCCTCTCGAGCGGGGCGGGTCAGGCGGAGCACGACGAGGTTACGTGCGCCGGCTGGGAACCGCACCCGCCCGATCGGGGGTGTCGTCAGACGTCGCGGTGGTCGTGGTCGTGCTGCCGCTGCACCTTCGTGGGCTCGGTCACCAAGCCCGTCGGCGCCTTCTCGGCCTGCTTCCGGCCGTGCGTGAACCACGTCACGATCCAGAGCAGGATGCCGAGCGCGAGCAGCGCACCGGCGATCTGGTACTGCTGCGGGTCACGACCGGACGAGAACGGCAGCACCAGCCACAGGCAGGTGACCACGCCGATGATCGGGATGACCACCCCGGCGCGGAAGTGCTTGTGGTCGACCTTGTCGCGCCGCAGGACCAGTACGGAGAGGTTCACCACGGCGAACACCGAGAGCAGCAGGAGCGAGGTCGTGCCACCGAGGACGACCACGATGGGGGAGTCGGGGTCGAGCGAGACCCAGCCGATCAGCAGCAGCGAGATGAGGGTCGTGAAGACGATCGCGGTGGAGGGGGTGCGACGGGTCGGCGAGACCTTCGCCAGGAAGCCCGGCAGGACGCCCTGCTTGCTCATGCCGTACAGCAGGCGCGACGCCATCATCATGTTGATCAGCGCCGTGTTGGCGACGGCGAACATCGAGATGAACGGCAGCAGGTCGGCGATCGGGAAGTCCGGGGCCGCGGTCTGCACCACGGTGACGAGCGGCGTCTCGTTGCCGGCGAGTTCACCGATCGGCACCACGGCCACCGCGCAGATCGACACGAGCACGTAGATGACCGCGGTGATGCCGAGGCCGGTGAGCATGACCTTCGGGAAGATCCGCGAGGGGTCCTTCGTCTCCTCGGCCATGTTCACCGAGTCCTCGAAGCCGACCATCGCGAAGAACGCCAACGACGTCGCGGTCGACACCGACAGCAGGAGCGTCTTGTCCTCCGGGGTCTCGAACATGACCACGCGGGAGAAGTCCGCGTTGCCGCCGGCGATCGCCCAGAAGCCGATGAGGATCACCATCACGAGACCACTGAGCTCGACGAGGGTGAGCACCACGTTCGTCTTCACGCTCTCGCTGACCCCGCGGAAGTTGATCGCCATCACCGCGAGCATGAAGCCCATGGCGATGAGCATCACGACGCCGTTCGGCAGCTCGAGTCCGAAACCGGCGCCGAGGTTCGCGGCGAACGCCCGGGAAGCCGTCGACGCCGACGTGATGCCCGAGCACATCACGATGAACGTGACGATGAAGGTGACGAAGTGGATGCCGAACGCCTTGTGCACGTAGAGCGCGGCACCGGCGGTCTGGGGGTACTTCGTCACGAGTTCGAGGTACGAGAACGCGGTGAGCAGCGCGACGGCGAACGCGATGAGGAAGGGGAGCCACGCTGCTCCGCCGACCTCCGCTGCGACCTGCCCCGTGAGCGCGTAGACGCCCGTGCCGAGGATGTCCCCGACGATGAACAAGAGGAGGAGTTTGGGACCGATGACCCGCTTGAGCTCTGGCTGCTCCGTCTGCGGGCGCTCTGTGTTGGTGGTGGCCATGCGTCAGCCTCTTCCGGGGGACACCATTCTGTCCGCCTTCACAGGAAGCTCCCCGCTGATCGCAACACGGTCGTGTCCTGCGCGACACGCGGTCTCCGGACGTCCCTGGGGCCGACCGCTACGCGCCGAGCCATGTACGACGACTCGAACATCACCGAGGAAGCCGTCGAGTTCGCCGACTTCAACGCGAAGCTCCTCGTGCTCGACGTGCTCTGCTACGACCTCGACGTCCTCGAGCCGTACGACCCCGAGGAGCAGGACGAGGCCGACGAGGACCTCGACGTCGAAGGGCAGGACGACCGGGCACGCGAGTACTACGACGATCTCGACCTCCTGCCGTCGCACCTGTCGCTCGTGACCGAGGTCACCGTCGACTCCGACCTCGAGGTCCTGCAGGACGTGCACCCCGGGTGGGACGGCTCCGACGACCGCTACGACCCGCAGAACTGGGACGACGTGCTCGACCTCCCGGCCCTCACCACGGTGTACGCCGCGGCACCGCTCCCGGCGCACGTCGCAGAACGGCTCGCCGCGAAGGGCGTCGAGGTCCGCTCCGCCTGACGGCCGCGTCTGCGCTCCGCCTGACCGCTGCGGCGCGCGAGGTCGCGTGAACTGCCGCCCGGAGTGCGTCGAAGCGGCACCTTGTGCAACCTCGGTGGGTGCGACGCAGCATGCCGTGCGACCTGCGCTCGCGCTTCCTGCGCGAGGTCAGCTCGCGCGGCCGTTCAGCGCCAGCACCTGCTCGGTGAACTGCTTCGCGCCGCCCTGCGCCGGGTGCCGGACCGCGTCGGCGTCGATCCCCGCCAGCGCGAGTGCCCCCTGCGCCTTCCGCCCGACGGCGACGACGCGGACCTGGCCCGTGCCACCGGACGCCCGCAGCGCCTGGAGCAGGGCGAGCGCGACCGGAGCGCCGTCCCGCACCTCGGCGGGCCGCGGCGTCCGGTTCGTCAGCCGGTCCGGCGCCGCGAACGGGTGGTGCGGGAAGATCGCCCATGTCAAGGGGAGCGGGCCCTGCCACTCGGCGAGGGCGGCCTGCACGACACGGGACGACGCCTCCCACGGAGCGGTCGGCTCCGGCGGCGCGAGGTACTCCGGGCCGAGCTCGCGCATGCTCGTGAACGGCACGCCCGTGTTCGTCATACCGCGCCAGCCCGGGGCCTCGGCGACGAGCACCGTGTCCGCGCCGGTCCCGACGCGGTCGAGGTAGCGCTCCAGGTTGGTCCGGCGGAGCCGCCCCTCGGCGGTCGAGACGTCGTACAGGGCCTCGGCGTCGTCCGCGACCGGCACGGCGTCGAGCGCGGTCCAGAACCCGTCGAAGGTGCTCACCACGACCTCGCATCGTGCGAGCTCGCGCCCCTGGCGGGCCCAATGTGCGAGGTGCCGAGCAGTGTGCGAGGCGCGCGGCGTCCCACGGTGCGCGGAACCTCGCACACTGCGGCGCCCTCGCACGGTGCGAGCACGCGTGCCACCCCTACGCGCACCCCGCTCACGCGCGACCGACCACGCGGCGGTACACGTCCTCGAGCCCCTCGGCCGACCGGTCCCAGCTCAGCCGCTCCGCGTGCTCCCGCCCGGCAGCCGCGAGCCCGGAGGCGTACGACGCATCGGTCAGGATCCGCTCGATCTCCGCTGCCCACACCGCGGGGTCGCGGGACTCGAGCACGGCCCCGGTCTCGCCGTCGACCACGGCCTCACGGAGGCCCCCGGCAGCGGCGGCCACGACGGGCACCCCGGAAGCGGAACCCTCGAGCGCGACGAGGCCGTACGTCTCCGAGTGCGACGGCACGAGCACGGCTGCCGCGCCGCGGAACAGGAACGCCAGGTCGGCCCGCGACTGCGGACCGACGAACGTGACGCGGTCGGCGATGCCGTGCGCGGCGGCGAGCCGACGCAGTTCTTCCACGTAGTCGCCCGCCTCACTCGAGGCGTCGCCCGCGATGACGAGGGTGGGGCGTGCCTCCAGGCTGATGCCGGCGATCGCCTCGATCGCCAGGTCCAACCCCTTCAACGGTTGCACGCGCGCCGCGGCGACCACGTACGGGACGTCCGCGCGGCGGGCACCCGCCGCGGCGGGGCGGAACACGGAACCGTCAACGCCCGGCGGGACGATCCAGACCCGACCGGACTCCCCGCCGAGTCGCGTGCGCACCGTGTCGGCCTCGGCCTCGGAGACGACGACGACGGCGTCGGACTGCCGAGCGAGCAGCCGCTCGCCGGCCATCCGACCGTGGGACTCCGGCCGCTCGCCCTCGGAGAGCGGGGTGTCGCTGTCGGCCGCGATCGAGTGGAAGGACTGCACGTGCGGGATGCCCCGCTCGCGAGCGACGGGCAGGGCGGCCGCGCCGGAGAACCAGTGGTGCGAGTGCAGCACGTCGAACGGGCCGAGCTGCTCGAGTTCGTACCGGAACGGTTCGATGAACGCGTCGTGCTCGCCCTTCGGCACCGGTTCCGCCGGGCCGGCGGACAGGAACCGCAGGCAGACGCCCGGGACGAGCGACACCGAGTCGGGCTGCGTCGGTGCGGAACGGCGCGTGATGATGTCGACGTGGTGGCCGCGGTCGGCCAGGGCCTCGGCCTGGTGCCGGACGACGACGTTCATGCCGCCGACCTCGCCGGATCCGGGTTCGTCGCCAGGGGAGGTGTGCAGCGACACCAGCCCGATGCGCAGGGGTTCCGTCGTCGTGCTCACCGATGAAGCCTATCCGCGGGGCCGCCGCTGCGACGGGCGCGCGGGCGCCACCACGACGGGCTGGCGGCCCGCCTCGTCCAGCGGGTCTGCCGGGAGGCGCAGATCGCCTCCCAAGATCTGCACGCGCCCGTCGCCGTGCCGCTCCCAGAACGCGGCCGTCCAGGCACAGAGCGCACCGTCGAGCAGGTCCTCCCGGTGCTTGTGCGTCGGCCCGTGGATCCCGGAGGGTCCGGCGAGCACGGCGGTCAGCGGGTGCGAGTCCAGCTGCAGCGGCGGGTCGAGCGGCGTCGTCCGGAGCCGTCGGACGAGCTCGTCGAACGCCTCCGCCCGACGTGCCCGTGCCTCGGCGGCCGGGATCGTGAGGTCGAGCCGCTTGTACCGAGGCCGTTCGTCGTCGTAGCCGAGCTCCTCCACGCCCACCAGGGTCGTGTACGGGTAGCACTCGAACATCACCGGCCCGGTCCTTGCGTGCATGGATGCCGTGTCGGACACGTACTGGACGCCCAGCGCGGTCAGACGCTCGAGCAGTCGGGCGCCGGCGCTCGCCGCAGAGGCCAGGTTCGTCGGGTTCGCCGCGACCTTCCACCGGCCGTAGCGCTGGCCGACCTGCCGTTCGGCCTCGCGGATGCCGGTCGGGTTCGTGACGACGAGCGAGGCGTCGACGGCGATGAGGGAGCGTGGCCCGAGGTGCTCGGCGATCCAGGCGGTCACTGCGTCGACGCCACGGGCCCAGCCGGCGTCGGTGATCGTCCCGTCGGCACGCATCGCCACGAGTCCGGTCTCGTTCGCGGGCTTGCGGTCGGTCCCGAGCCCCCACGCCAGGTCGACCCCGATGTACTCCGTCACCCGTCCATCGTGCACCGTGTAGCTTCCGCTGCATGGCGAGCGAAGCGACGACGCTGACGGTCCCGGGGCCGGACGGCGACCGGGAGGTCCGGATCAGCAGTCCCTCGCGCGCGCTCTGGCCGGAGCCTGGGATCACCAAGCTCGACCTCGCTGAGTACCTCGTCACCGTGGGTGGTGCCTTCGTCGCTGCGAACGGTGACCGACCGATCTCCCTGCAGCGGTTCCCGGGCGGCGTCGACGGCGAGCAGTTCTTCTCGAAGAACCCGCCGAAGGGCGCGCCCGACTACGTGCGCTCCGTGACCGTGACCTACCCGAGCGGCCGGAAACACCCGCAGCTCGTGGTGGACGAGCCGGCCGTGGCTGTGTGGGCAGCACAGATGAACACGGTGGTGTTCCACCCTTGGGCCTCGCGTGCGGAGGACAGCGACCACCCGGACCAGCTCCGCATCGACCTCGACCCGCAGCCGGGCACGGACTTCCGCGACACGGTGCCGATCGCGCACGAGCTCCGGAAGGTCCTCGACGAGGTGGGGCTGACGGCGTGGATCAAGACGAGCGGCAACCGCGGCCTGCACGTGTTCGCCCCGATCCGCCCGGAGCACGAGTTCCTCGACGTTCGGCACGCGGTGATCGCGGCGGCGCGGGAGCTCGAGCGACGGATGCCGGACCGGGTGACGACGGCGTGGTGGAAGGAGGAGCGCGGGCAGCGGGTGTTCGTGGACTTCAACCAGGCGAACCGCGACCGGACGATGGCGGGCGCCTACAGCCCTCGCGCCCTGGCCCACGCAGCGGTCTCGACGCCGATCACCTGGGACGAGCTCGACGACGCCGATCCCACGGCCTTCACGATCCGGACGGTCCCGGACCGGCTCCGGGCGACCGGTGATCCCTGGGAGACCATGCACGAAGCGCCCGCGAGCATCGCACCGCTGCTGGAGTGGTGGACGCGCGACCTCGAGAACGGGGAGGGCGAGCTGCCGTTCCCGCCGGACTTCCCGAAGATGCCGGGGGAGCCTCCCCGCGTGCAGCCGTCGCGCGCGAAGAAGCCGACCGCGATGGACTAGCGGGCTACGCCGCGCTGGTCTCTTCGCCGAGGAGCTTCGGCTCGATCACCCGCGTCGTCTGCGTCGGCAGCGTGACGCTCGCCGTGTGCAGCCGCGTCAGACGTGACCAGGTCCCCCGGTGGGCGTCGCTGATGCCGTCGATGATCATGTCCCGCTCCCGTCGCTCGTGGCGGCAGGTGCCGCACCCCCAAGTTACTAGTTAGCCTAACTACTTCCATGCGTACGCGTCAATCGGACACCAGGACGTCGCGCAGGTCGTACGCCGAGGGCACCTCGAGCTGGTCGAAGCCGCACGTCCGGGCCTCGCGGTCCGGTCGCCAGCGCTCGAACTGGACGGTGTGCCGGAAGCGATCGCCCTCCATCTGGTCGTACCGCACCTCGAGCACGCGTTCCGGCGCCAGCCGGACGAACGACGTGTCGCGACCCGACGAGAACCGCGACCGTTCCCCGTCACCGGTGACGGGCCTCCCGTCCGCCTCCCGCAGGACCACCGGGTCGAGATCGTCGACCAACTCGACCCGTCGCTTGTCGGAGAAGGCGGACACGCCGCCCACCTGGCGGAGCTCGCCGTCGTCGCCGTACAGCCCGACGAGCAGGGAGCCGACGCCGGTACCGCTCTTGTGCACGCGGTACCCGATCGCGACGACGTCGGCCGTGCGGTGGTGCTTCACCTTGAGCATCGAGCGCTTGTTCGGTTCGTAGGGCTTCGCGCGGGGCTTCGCGACGACGCCGTCGAGGCCGGCGCCCTCGAAAGTGGTGAGCCACTCGCGGGCGACGTCCACGTCGAGGGTCGTGCGTGTGACGAATAGCGGGTCGGACATCCCCGTGGCGAGTGACTCCAGCCGGTCGCGCCGCTCGTCGAACGGCAGGTCGAGCAGTTCGGAACCGTCGACGGCGAGCAGGTCGAACGCGACGAACTGCGCGGGCGTCTCGGAGCTGAGCTTCGCGATCCGCGAGGCCGCCGGGTGGATCCGCTGCGACAGGGCCTCCCAGTCGAGCCGCTCGGAACCCGGTTCCCCGGAGCGCAACACGACCTCGCCGTCGAGCACGACCGGGTGCTCCCGTCCGCCGAACTGCGCGCGGAACGCCTCGACCAGCTCGGGGAAGTACCGGGTCAGCGGCTTGGCGCCGCGGCTCCCGATCTCGACGTCGTCGCCGTCGATCGTCACGATGCCGCGGAAGCCGTCCCACTTCGGCTCGTACCGCAGACCACCCTTCACACTGTCGGGTTCCGGGACGGTGGCGACGGCCTTGGCGAGCATCGGTGCGATCTCCATGCGGCCTGTCTACTCGCGTGGGTGCGGCAGACTGCCTGGAGGCGCGGCTCGCCCTGGTCCCGCCGGTCGCGTCCGCCGATCCGCTCGGCTGTCGGCTTCACGTCTCCTGGCGCACGAGTCACGTGGTGCAGCAGAACGGCCAGGGCATCGCTTCACAGCCGTCGCGGCAAGTTCATCACCAGGCGCGACCCGTGGACAGGAAAATGCCCCGCACCCCAGCAGCGGGCACGGCGCGCTTGCCTTGTGCGATTCAGTGTCGCTGGCGGCTTCGGCGACGGCGTCGGATGGTGGTGCCGGTGTAGCACCCGCCAGCTCCGGCGGCGAGGGCGACCGCGAACGATCCGGCAATCTGGCTGGGTGTGCCGATCGTTGCGGCTGCAACGGCGGCCCCGGCAATCACCAGGCCGATGGTGACCACGATGGCGAACAAGGGGTTGCTCAGAAGCTTGGTCATGGTTCTTCCTCACGCGCAGCGGGGGTTCTTGTTCGACACGGGGTAGACGCGGAGCGACTTGGTCCCGCATCGGACCCCGCCGCTGGTTGAGACCGCGACGGTGGCGATGGTGATGGCCACCGTGGCGACGGCGCACACGACGGGACCGAGCACGCAGATTCCCGCGGTGAGGCCGGCGGCCGCACCGCTGAGGATCAGGTTCTGATCGAATGCGTTGAACCCGACGTAGACGCCGCCGTAGCTGTCCGACCCTGCGGAAGGGCGCTGCTTCGGGTCTGTCTCGTTCAGCTCAAGCGTGAATCCGTTGCCCCCCCCGTGACGGTGACCGTTCGGGTGCCATCCGCCTGCACTTTCTCTCCACTCACCGCTCCGGCGGAACGAGCCTCAGCGATTGCTTGCTTGACCATCTCCGGGGTGATCTCGAGGTGTGGCTCGGAGACGTCGAGCGCATCCTGCGCAACTCGAGGCGCTTCCGTGGCACTTGCAGCAGGGGCCATGATCAGCCCTCCTGCGACGAGTGCGCCCGTCAGCGCGATACCGGTCAGCGTGGTGCGGAACTTCGACATTGATCTTCCCCTACAAACCTTTCTCCGGCAGCGGTGTTGCTGTCGGTGCCCAGGACGCTAGTCGATTGAACGGCATACGCCAAGATGCAAAATACGTTTGTACCCGAAGGTGGACAGACGCGGGATTCTGTTTGCGCGTCATGGCATGGCGAGGTCGCAGACGGCGTGGAGGCCGGCGCGGCTGGCAGCGCGGGGCTGCCGGGCGGTGGCGACGGACGTGCACGTGTCCGGCGGGCTGGGGCGAGCGCTGAACGGGCTGCTCCGCTGACCGGTCGCGTCAGTAGGGTGGAACGCGTGACGACCGTGCCACCGCCGGCAGTGCCGGCACCGGAACCGATCAGCCCCGTGCAGGCTGCCGCGCTCCGCGACGGCGTCCTGTCGCCCGTGGAGGAGGTCCGGCCGGGCATCTGGACCCTCGCCGTGCCCTTCCGGTTCGGCGTGCCCGACGCGACGCTCGTGTACGTCGTCGAGGGCTCCGACCGTTCGCTCACGCTGATCGACCCGGGGTGGGCGTCCGACGACGACCTCCAGGGGCTCGGTGACGGGTTGTCGGCGATCGGCCGGTCGCTCGACGACGTCGGCCTGGTCGTCGTCACGCACCTGCACGCGGACCACCTCGGTGCCGCTGCGGCGGTCCGCCGGGCCACCGGTGCCCGGGTCGCGATGCACCGGCTCGAGGTCGAGGCGCTCCGCCGTGAGCGCGAGGACGCGACCGCGAACGATGCCGACATCGCGACGTGGGGGCTGCCGGAGGACCTGCGCGCCGGCGTGGTCGAGGCCTGGGGGAGCGGTCGCCGCATCGGACTCGGGCGGACGTCGGAGCCCTTCGCCGACCTGCTGCTCGAGGACGGCGACGTGCTGCCCGTCCCCGGGCGGACGATCCGGACGCTCTGGACGCCCGGGCACACGGCCGGGCACTGCTGCTTCGTCGACGAGGGCGACGGGCTCCTGTTCACCGGCGACCACGTGCTGCCCCGGATCAACTCCGGGATCGGGCTCGGCGGACGCACGACGACGAACCCGCTCGGCGACTACCTGGCGTCCCTCGGGCGGCTCGACCCGTACGCGGACCTCGAGGTGTGCCCGGGGCACGAGTACCGGTTCCGGGACGTCGTCGCCCGTGCGAGGACCCTCGCGAGGCACCGGGAGGAGCGGTCCCGGCACGTCGCCGAGGCGCTGGACGCGCTGTCCTCGTCGGCACTGTCCTCGCCGACGCTGTACGACGTCGCGTCGCGGGTGCCGTTCAGCGGCGGGATCGAGTCGATGACGGGGTTCCTCCTCGCGAGTGCCCTGACGCAGACGGCGTTCCACGCGGCACTGCTCGGCCGCGCCGGCGAGGTCCGACCGGCCTGATCGTCCTCCACAGGCGACGCGTACCGAGCCTCCGTCCACCGATCGCGCCGCCCTCCCGCGGCCCACCTCCGCGCCGGGTCAGAATCGTCCTGAAGCAACATCGTCAAGTGGGTCTTGATGGCTATGACTAGGAGGGCTTGATACCGTGGTGCGAGCCGTTCCCCACCGGATTGTGACCGACTTCCTCCGACACCGAGGGTGGTGGGTGGACCGCGTCCGTGGGAGTCACGAGGTCTGGCCGGAGGCACCCGACAGCTGGCGATGAACGGAGGAACCATGAGCACGAGGTACCACGCGACCGCGCACCGCGAAGGTCGCTGGTGGTCGATCGCGATCCCGGACGCGCGCGCCGTCACACAGTCGCGACGCGCGTCGGACGCCGAGTGGATGGCCCGCGAGTGCGTCGCGCTGACGCTCGACGTCCCGGAGACCGACGTCGTGATCGACCTGGAGTTCGTGCTGCCCGAGGACACCCGAGGCGAGTGGGAAGCATCCCGCGAACTCGCCGAGCACGCTCGGCGGGACGCGGCCGAGGCTGCTCGACTCGCACGCAACGTCGTTGCCCGCATGCGCGCCGAGGGGTACACGTACTCCGAGATCTCGTCGGTCCTCGGGCTCTCCGCGCAGCGCATCCACCAGCTCGGCAAGGCGTCCTGAGCCGGCGGAGCCACCCGATCGGGGTCAGACGATCGTGGCGGCGAGGCGCTCCAGGGTCGTCGTCGCGTCGGCGACCTCGGCGGCGGCGTGGTCGGCGAGCGGTGCCAGGTCGGGCAGCCGGTCGGCGAGGGTCGCGCTGACCGTGACGGGGTAGAGCTTCATGCCGAGGGCGGTGCCGAGGATGAGGTGCAGCACCGGGGAGCCGTGGTCCCAGCCCTCGGTCGGGGTGCCGGCCTCGTACGTGGCACCGCGGCTGACGACGGTGACCACCGGGCGGCCGGCGAGGGGCTGGACGTCACCGGCGAGGACACCGGGGACGTGGATGCGGTCGATCCACGCCTTGAGGGTCGACGGCACGGTGTAGTTGTAGAGCGGCGCCCCGACCACGACGGCGTCGGCGGCGAGGAGTTCGTCGATGACCTCCTGCCGGAGCGCGTCGGCCTCGGGTGCCACGACCTCGTCGTCGGTGCGGTCCGCCGCTGCCCAGTGCAGTGCTGACGACTCCAGGTGGGGGAGCTGGTCGACGTGCAGGTCGCGGCGCACCACCGTGTACTCCGGACCGCGGGCGCGCCAGGCGTCGGCGAAGGCTGCGGTGAGGGCTCGCGAGCGGGAGTGTGCGAGATCGGCGGACGAGTCGATGTGCAGGAGCGTGGGCATGTGCCCACGCTACCGATCGACGGCCGCCGCATGACGGGAACGGCCCCGCCGCGCCGGTGACGGGCGGGGCGGGGCCGAGGTGGGCCTCCCGTCAGCCGCGCGGGCACGCGACTGACGGGAGGCGTCCGGGGGTCAGCGCTCGGTCTGGCGGCGACGCAGCGTGCGCGCACCGATGAGGCCGGCGCCGGCGAGGACGAGACCGAGGGCCCACGGGAGAGCGCCCGTCGCGTCGGTACCGGTGTAGGCGAGCTGACGGCCCGAGGCGACGGGCTTCACGACCGCGACGGTCGCCGCGTTCGGCACCACCGTGACCGGGAACGTCACCGAGACGTCGTCCTGCGCCACCGTGATGATGTGCGTGGAGGCGTGCGGGAACGTGATGCGGGTCGCGTACTCGTCGTCGTCCCAGGCGATCTGGTCGCTGGCGACGTTGCTGGTCACGAGGGGGCGGGGGAGGTCACCGGTCTCCGGGTCCCAATCCTGGGTCTGGTTGCCGTACTCGTCGACCGAGTAGCCCTGGATCCAGAGCGACTGCCCCTGCTTGACGGTGGGCTGGCCGCCGTCCTCGAACGTCGGGTCCTGGTCGAAGTCGGCGGGCTGGTGGATCGTGATGATCGAGCCGTCGGGCTGGATGATCCAGGAGTTCGAGTCCTTCGTGCCGTTGAAGACGTCCTCGCTGCTGGTGTCGGCGGCGACGGCCAGGACGCCGACCGCGACGCCCGGGTTCACGACGATCTCGACGTACTCGGTGGCCGTCGAGGTGCCGTTGGACGCGACGACCGTGAAGTCGTAGGCGCCCGAGGAGAACGTCGTGCCGCTGAGCAGGCCGGTCTTCGTGTTGAGCTCGACGCCGTCCGGCAGGGAGTCCTCCGGGGTGCTCTCGTCCTCGGGGTCGACGTCGTCGGGGTCGGTGTAGCCGATCGCGTACGAGACGGTCCCGCTGCCCGCGCTGACGGCGAAGGAGTGCGAGTAGGCGACGCCCGCGTCCTCGGTGAGGGTGAAGGGGTTCTCGGCGGTCTTGCCGTCCGCGTCGGCGAAGGCGACGTCCTCGGTGACCTTGGCGGTCGACGCGGAGGTCGGGGTGGCCGTGTCGGTGTCGGTGACCGTCAGGGTGATCACGTGGTCGACGTCGTCCGCGGTGAGCGTGTACGAGTCGTCGGTCGTGAGCACCGTGACGTCGCCGTCGCGCGTCCACGCGTAGGTGTGCGGGCCGACGTAGCCGGTGGTCTGCGCGTGCAGCGTGACACCGACCTTCGCGGCGCCGGCGATCTTGACGGTGGCCGGTGCGGCCTGGACGGTCGGTGCGACGGTCGTCGGCGGTGCGACCTCGTTGGTCGGGGTGGTGTTGCCGCCGGTGGGTGCCGTGCTGCCGCCGTCCGTGACGGTCGTCCCACCGGTACCGCTGCCGCTGCCGGCGTCGGTCGAGCCGGTGTCGGCCCCGGACGCGCCGGTGTCCGTCCCGGTGCCGGACCCGGACGGGTCGGAGCTCGAGCCGGTGCCGGACGTGCCCGTCCCGGCGGTGCTGCCGCCGTCGGTGGCGTTCGAGTCGCCGGTGGTGCCGGTCGTGCCCTGCGGCGAGGCGTCCGACGTCGCGACGATCGGGTCCGGCTCGGCCGCGGAGGCCGCGGTGGCGGTCATGACGCCCAGACCGGTCGAGAGACCGATCAACGCGACGGTGGTGCCGACGGCGCAGGCGCGTCGGACGGTGGAGGTGCTACGGCGCACGGGATCCCCCAGGTGGTCCAGGTCCGGTCGGGTGCCGGATCGTAAGAATCTGCCGAGAGTTCTCGGCCTCGATCGGATCGTAGGGCCTGGCGACGGTCGACACGATCGCGGAGACCGAAATGTGACCCGGCTTGGGGGTTCGTGCGGGAACCCGAGGACGTGCGGAACCGGTGGACGGACTGGAGGCACGGTGCCAGCTGGCACCGTGCCTCCAGTCCGCTACTGGGTCGCGATCACGCGCGCCGGCGACGCAGCCGGTGCACCAAGATCCCGCCGCCCGCGGCGAGCAGGCCGAGGGCCCACGCCAACGGCGTGGTCTCGTCGGCGCCGGTGTAGGCGAGCGTGCTGCCGGTGCCGCCCGTCGTGGTCGCGACCGCGGCCGTGGCGACCGGACGGACGGCGACGACGAACGTGGTCGAGGCGCCACCCTGGGTGATGGTGAGGCGGTGGTCCGAGGCGTGCGGGAACGTGACCTTCGAGGCGTCGCCCCGGGGATCGGTGACGACCTGGTCGGACGCCACCGAGCTGGTCACCGTCGCGCCGAAGCCGGTGCTCACGGATGCCGGCGCGGTCGGGTTGCCGAACCGGTCGACGGCGAGGCCGGAGACCTCCAGCGAGCCGCCCTGCTGGACGGGGATCGACGAAACGGTGCCGAGGGGCTCCCCGCCGCCGGAGAACGCGCTGATCACGCCACCGGGGGCGACCGACCAGACCGTCGCGCCGGGCGTGCCGGTGTCGACGATCGCGAGGACCCCGACGGGTGCGGCCGGCAGGACGGTCAGGCGCACGTACTCCGTGGCGGTCGCGGTGCCGCGGAGGGCGACGACCTCGAAGTCGTACGTGCCCGCCGTGGTCACCGTGCTGGTGAGCACGCCGGTCTCGACGTTGACGGTGAGGTCGGTCGAGGCCGCGTCCTGGATCGCGTACGCCAGCGACCCCGTGCCGCCGGTGGTGCGGAAGGTGTGCGTGAACGTCGCGCCGGCGGTGGCGGTGAGGGCGAGCGGCTCCGCCTTCGTCGACGGCTCGGTGAAGACGACCGGCGACGGCGAGACGGTCAGGCGGACGTACTCGGTCACCTGCGTCGAGCCGCTGAGGGCGACGACCTCGAAGTCGAACGTGCCGGCGGTCGTCGGGGTACCGCTCAGCTCGCCGGTCTCGACGTTCACCGTGTAGTCCGCCGACGGGGCGTCCTGGATGGCGTACGCGACGGTGCCGTCGCCGCCCGTGGTGGTGAAGGTGTGGCTGAACGGCGTGCCGACCGTGGCGGTGAGGGCGAGCGGGGCGGCCTGGGTCGACGGCTCGGTGAACGCGAGGTCGCTGCCGTCACCCGGTGCTGCCGCCGGGGTGGCGCTGTCCGAGGCCTTCGCGGCGGGGCTCGCGCTCGGCGTCGGGCTGGCGCTCGCGCTCGGCGTCGGGCTGGCGCTCACTGTCGGGCTGGCGCTGGGCGTCGGCGCTGGCGTCTCCGTCGTCGGGCTGGCGCTCGGCGTCGCGGTGGCCGTGGTGGTGCTCGTCGGTGTCGTCGGTTCCGTCGGCGTCGCCGCCGTCGCGGACGCGCCGACGCCGATGACCGAGCCGATGGCGGTCGCCGCCACGACGATGCCGATCGTCGCCGCGCGGCGGACGGGCGGCTTGGTGGACTGGTGCATGGTTCCCCCCTGGGAGTCCGGGTTGCGAGCGCACGGTGGTCGTGCCCTCGTCAGTGCTGACATTACGGTTCGCGGGCCCGTTCCGGTCTCGCCGGAGATCACGGTTTCATCTCGGTACTACCCGCTCTGATCTGGGGTTTCTCACAGGATCGCGCGACGACGGACGGGAGGCGCGGGGCGGTCGTGCCCCGCGCCTCCAGTCCGTCAGGCGGTCGCCGTGACGTGCCTCAGCCGAGTCGGCGACGCAGGCGCCAGACGAGCAGGCCGGCGCCCGACGCCAGGAGGCCGAGGGCCCACGCGAGCGGGCCGGACTCGTCGGCACCGGTGTACGCGAGGGTGCCCGACGCGGTCGGCGTGTGGGTGGTCGAGACCACGGTCGTCGCCGTCGGCTGCACCTCGAAGCGGATGGTGCTCGTCACGTCCCCGTAAGCCATGGTGATCGTGTGCGGCGACGCGTGGTCGAAGGTCACCCAGGTGGCCGCAGCCTCGGGGTCGTACTCGATGCGGTCGCTGGCCACGTCGCTCGTGAAGGTGAGGTCGGTGTGGTCACCGACCGGCTGCCCGTCGGCGTCCACGGCCAGGGCACGGATCTGCACCCGGTCACCCTGTCGGGCCGGGATCGCGTCGACACGCTGCGCGTCGCCGTCCGCCGGGTAGTAGGTGATCACGTCGCCCTCGACGCCCCAACGGTCACCGGACGTCTCGTCCGCGGGGAGCACCCCGACGGCGATGCCGGCGACGGCAGCGGGGGCCTCGGAGACGCGGACCGTGAACGAGGTCGAGACGCCGCCCTCGGACACCGTCAGCGTGCGGGTGCCCGGCTCCGAGAACGTCACCGTGTTCGCCGACCAGTTCGGGTCCCAGACCACGCCGTCGGACGCGGTGGTGCTCGTGACGGTCGAACGCGGGTACCCGTCGCCCGGGGTGGTGCGGTTGCCCAAGGCATCGACGGCCAGCCCCGCGAGGGTCATCGAGGAGCCGACGGTGGCCGGGACCTCCGACACCACGGTCTCGCCGGTGCCACCCGGCGTGTACTCCCGGATCGTCCCGTCGGCGTCGACCTGCCAGCTGACGTCGGAGTCCGAGCTGTCGACGCCGAACGTGACACCCACCGGCGCGCCGGGCTCGATGTCGACCTGGACGTACTGCTTGGCGGTCTGGTGCAGGTCGGTCGCGGTGACCAGGAACAGCGCGGGCCCGTCGAACGTGCTCTTCGGGGTGGCGCTCAGGACACCGGTCTGCTCGTTCCAGGACCAGCCGTTGACGTCGTTGGTCGGGTCGAAGTTCATCGGGGCGAACAGGTACTCGAGCGGGCCGTCGCCGCCCTGGGCGGTGAAGGTGTGCGAGAACGGCTGACCGGCGGTCGCGGTGAGGACGATCGGCGCGTCCTCGGTCGACGGCTCCGCCCAGGTGACGGGCGTCGATGCCTCGGGAGCGGGCTGTTCGGCGGCGGGGGTCGTCGTCCCCGGGTCCGTGGCAGGGGTGGTGCTCCCGGCCGGGGTGGGTGCGGGCGCGTCGTCCGGCGCAGCCGTCTCGGTGGTGGGTGCCGGGTCGGTGGTCGGCGCCGGGTCGGCGGGCGCGTCGTCCGGTGCGGCCTGCTGCGTGTCGGAGTCGGTGGTCGCGGTGGCCGCGGTGGTTGCGTCCTGCGGTGCGGACGTGGTGGTGCTGCTCGGTGCGGCCGTCTCGTCGGTGGCCGCGGAGGCGGCGCTCGCCCCGATGCCGAACGCCGACGAGGCGGTGACGATCGCGATGGCCGCTCCGATCGCCGCGTTGCGGCGGAGCGTGTACTTGCAGGACTGGTTCATGGGATCCCCCTCGGATGCCTGGGTGGGACGCTCGATCAGCGTCCTCTACCCAGGGAGTGTCCGACGACGACCGGTCCTGACGTGTCGGAGATCACAGATCGGTCACGACGTCCGTACCGGCGTCACCCACCGCGGCGGCCGCGCGTTCGAGGGCGTGGCGGAGCGCGCGGACCGCGGGGGACGACGACCCGGCCGACCGGACCACCGTGAAGATCGTCCGCCGTGGGTGCTCGGGCAGCTCGACCAGCCGGCACGTCGTCGTGCGACCGGTCCACATCAGGTCGGGCATCAGGCTGACGGCGTTCCCGGACTCCACCAGGCGGATCTGCGTCTGCAGGTCGGCGGTCTCGTAGCGGACGTCAGGCTCGAAACCCCAGCGTCGGCAGACCTGCTCGGCGAAGTGCCGCGACGCGGTCCCGCGCGGCTCCATCACCCAGGGGAGTGCCTCGGCGTCCTCGATCGACGACACCGGGGCGAGTGCGGTGTCGATCGGGGGCAGGGCCAGCCGGACGGCGTCGGTCGTGAGGTCCTCGCGGTGCAGTCCCGGCAGGTGCGGAGCCGCGTGTGCGGGGTACTGCTCCGCGATGACCACGTCGAAGTCGCGGGCCCAGGTCTCGTGCAGCGCTGTCTCCGGCTCCCGCTGCACCATCTCGATGCGGACGTCCGGGTGCTCGGTCGCCATGGCGTGCAGGGCGTTCGGCATGAGGGCGAGGGCCGCGGACTGGAACACCGCGACACGGATCCGGCCCTGCACGGTCGGCATCGTCTCCTCGACCTGCGACTGCGCCAGCTCGAGGACGTCCATCACGTGCCCGGCCGCGTGCACCAGGACCTCGGCCTGCGGGGTGAGCTGCAGCCGCCGACCGGCCTTCCGGAGCAGGGGCACGCCGGCCTCGCGCTCCAGGGCGCTGAGCTGCTGCGAAACCGCCGACGGGGTGAAGTTCACGGCCTCGGCGACCGCGGCGATCGTGCCCCGGATGGAGAGCTCACGGAGCAGGACGAGACGGCGGACATCGAGCACGCTGACACTGTAGCTCTGCTGAACGGTACCCGTCACGAACCGTTGCTTCCGCTTCAGCATGCGGCGCTCCACACTGAACCCATGACGACCCTGCACGAGCACCCCGCCACCGACCACGACGCCCTCGCGGACCAGTCCGTCGCGCTCGTGCGACAGTGGCTCGCCGAAGCCGAGACCTACCCGGTCGACGGCTCGGCGAAACAGCTCGCCGGGGTCCTCGCCGACCCGGCCGGGCTCGACTTCGCCGTGGGGTTCGTCGACGGCGTCGTCCGACCCGAGGACCTCGGCGTCGCCGCCCGCAAGCTCCGCGCGATCGCCCCCGGTGCGCCCGGGTTCCTGCCCGCAGCGCTCCGTGGGCTCGTCCGCCTGGGTGGCGGGATGGCACCGGCACTGCCCGGCGTCGTCGTGCCCATCGCGCGCCGCGTCCTCCGGAACATGGTCGGCCACCTCATCGTCGATGCGACCGACACCAAGCTCGGCCCGGCCATCGCCAAGATCAAGCGCGACGGCGTCCGGCTGAACGTCAACCTGCTCGGCGAGGCCGTGCTCGGCGAGGGCGAAGCAGCCCGTCGGCTCGAGGGCACGCACAAGCTCCTCGCCCGCGACGACGTCGACTACGTGTCGATCAAGGTCTCCTCGACCGTGCACCCGCACTCCCCGTGGGCGTTCGACCACGCGGTCGAGGACATCATCGAAAAGCTCCGGCCCCTCTTCCGCCGGGCCGCGTCGGCGTCCCCGGCCAAGTTCATCAACCTCGACATGGAGGAGTACAAGGACCTCGACCTCACCATCGCGGTCTTCACGAAGCTCCTCGACGAGCCGGAGTTCACCGGCCTCGAAGCCGGCATCGTGCTCCAGGCGTACCTGCCCGACGCGCTCGCCGCGATGGAGCACCTGCAGGAGTGGTCCGCCGCCCGTCGTGCCCGTGGCGGCGCCGGCATCAAGGTCCGCCTGGTGAAGGGCGCGAACCTGCCGATGGAGCAGGTCGAGGCATCGGTGCACGGCTGGCCGCTCGCCACCTGGCACACCAAGCAGGACTCCGACACCAACTACAAGCGCGTGCTCGACTGGGCGCTGACCCCGTCCCGCATCGAGAACGTGCGCGTCGGCGTCGCCGGCCACAACCTGTTCGACGTCGCCCACGCCTGGCTGCTCGCAGGGGAGCGCGGCGTGCGGGACGGCATCGAGTTCGAGATGCTCCTCGGCATGGCGCAGGGGCAGGCCTCGGCGGTGCGGAACACCGTCGGCTCCCTCCTGCTCTACACGCCCGTCGTGCACCCGCAGGAGTTCGACGTCGCGATCGCGTACCTCATCCGCCGGCTCGAAGAAGGCGCATCGCAGGAGAACTTCATGTCCGCGGTGTTCTCGCTGGTGTCCTCGCCGGAGCTCTTCGCCCGTGAAGAGGAGCGCTTCCGTGCCTCCCTCGAGCCCCTCGCCACACCGGAGGGCCTCGCCGCGCCCGCGTCCCACCGTGTCGCCGACCGCTACGCGGCCGTCGGTCGCCCCGGAGTCGGACACTTCGAGAACACCCCGGACACCGACCCGTCGGTGGCGTCCTTCCGCGAGTGGGGAGCAGCGATCACCGGGCGCGTCGCGTCGTCCTCCCTGGGCGTCGCGGCAGTCCGGGAGGCACGGGTCGACTCCGCCCCGTCGCTCGACTCGGCCCTCACTCGCGTCCGGGACGCCGGTGCCGTCTGGGGGACCTGGTCCGGTGCCGCGCGCGGCAGGGTGCTCCACGCCGTCGGCGAGGCGCTCGAGGCGAACCGCGCGGCCCTCGTCGAGGTGATGGCGTCCGAGACCGGCAAGACCATCGACCAGGCCGACCCCGAGGTGTCCGAGGCGATCGACTTCGCGCACTTCTACGGCTCGCTCGCCGAGTCGCTCGACGACGTCGACGGCGCGTCCTTCACCCCGGCCGCCCTGACCCTCGTCGCGCCGCCGTGGAACTTCCCCGTCGCGATCCCCGCCGGGTCGACCCTCGCCGCGCTCGCCGCCGGGTCCGCCGTCGTGCTCAAGCCGGCGCCCCCGGCCGAGCGCTGCGGGGCCGTCCTCGCGTCGATCATCGAGACCGCGCTCGACGCCATGGGTGCACCGGCGGACGTGCTGGCGTTCCTGCAGGTGTCCGAGAACGACCTCGGGCAGCAGCTCGTCGCGTCGCCGCTCGTCGACCGGGTCATCCTGACCGGGGCGTACGAGACCGCCGAGCTGTTCCGCTCGTTCCGTCCCGACCTGCCGCTGCTCGCCGAGACCTCGGGCAAGAACGCGATCATCGTGACGCCCTCGGCGGACCTGGACCTCGCCGTGAAGGACGTCGTCGCCTCGGCATTCGGTCACGCCGGGCAGAAGTGCTCCGCGGCGTCGCTCGTCGTGCTCGTCGGTTCCGTCGCCACGTCGCGTCGCTTCCGGTCGCAGCTCGTCGACGCCGTGTCGTCGCTCACCGTCGGGTACCCGACCGACCCCACCACGCAGATGGGACCGGTCATCGAGCCCGCCGCCGGCAAGCTGCTCGACGGCCTCACGAAGCTCGGTGCGGGGGAGTCGTGGGCCGTGCAGCCGCGGAAGCTCGACGACTCCGGCAAGCTCTGGAGCCCCGGTGTCCGCCAGGGCGTCCGTCGTGGTTCGGCGTTCCACCGCACGGAGTACTTCGGTCCGATCCTCGGCGTCATGACGGCGAAGACCCTCGACGAGGCGATCGACATCGTCAACGAGGTCGACTATGGCCTGACCTCGGGACTCCACTCGCTCGACGCCGCCGAGATCGGCACCTGGCTGTCGCGCATCGAGGCGGGCAACCTCTACGTCAACCGTGGCATCACCGGCGCGATCGTCCGCCGCCAGCCGTTCGGTGGTTGGAAGAAGTCGGCCGTCGGTGCCGGGACGAAGGCCGGTGGGCTGAACTACCTGCTCGGGCTCGGGTCGTGGACCCCTGCGCCGGCTGCGTCCGGCTCGTCTCCGTCCGCTCCGGTGTCGGCGTTCGTGCGCGCTGCGGGTGTGGCGTCGCCGTCGCTCGACCGGGCTGTCGCCTCGGACCAGCGCGCGTGGGACTCCCTGTTCGGCACCGCCACCGACGTGTCGGCCCTGACCGCGGAGCGGAACATCGCGCGGTACCTGCCGTTCCCTGCCGTGCACGTGCGGCTGGCGTCCCCTGCCTCGGCCGCTGAGGAAGCGCTCGCTGATCTCGTCCGGGTCATCGCGGCCTCCGTCCGTGCCGGGACCACGATCGACGTCTCGACCGCGTCGACGCTGCCGTCCGCGGTCGTGTCGGCCGTGCGGGCGCTGCCGAACGTCCGGTCGCTCACGCAGTCCCACTCCGACGCGGCGTTCGCTTCGGCGGTCGCGAGCGGGCCGTCGACGCGGGTCCGGCTGATCGGCGGGGACGTCTCGGCGCTGTACTCGGCCGTCGGCGGTCGTCCGGACGTCGCCGTGTACGGGGAGCCCGTGACCGAAGCCGGTCGGCTCGAGATCCTGCCGTTCGTCCGCGAGCAGGCGGTGTCGATCACGGCGCACCGGTTCGGGACGCCGAACCACCTGACGGACGCGCTGATCTAGGTCGGGCGCGGCGGCGGCGTGTCCGCCGAACCACGAGACCGACGTCGAACCATGCCGCGCGGCTGGTTCGACGTCGGTTTCGTGGTTCGATCCCGGGCGGCGGCGGCGCGGCTCGCTGTCCGGTCGCCGCACGGGTGCGGGCTGCGGTCAGGTGCGGAGCGTTGCGTCGAACGGGTGCCGGACCCTGCCGGCCACTTCCCAGAGGAGCACTCCCCGTGACCGAACCGTTCGCCCGACCCACCGCCCTGGCCCACGTCCGCGTGACCGTGACCGACATCCACCGCAGCAAGGCGTTCTACCAGCAGCTGTTCGGGACCGATCCGGCCATCGACTTCAGCGACCAGGTCGACGAGCCCGGCGTCCTGCAGGACCGCGAGCGCTTCTACGGCGGCAGCGTCTTCCAGCTCGGCGACCAGGTGTTCGGCCTGCGTCCGGTCGCTCCCGCGGGTCAGCGGTTCAACCCGGACACGGTCGGACTCGACCACGTCAGCTTCGTCGTCGGATCGGTCGACGAGTTGCACCAGGCTGCCGCCCGACTCGATGCCGCCGGCGTGGAGCACGGCGAGGTGACCGACCTCGGCGACGCGGGCATGGTCATCCTGTCGGTGCAGGACCCCGACGACATCAACCTCGAGCTGGCGGCGCTCAAGGCGTAGCCGCGCGCCCGATGCCGCTTCCGCATCGCGCCCTCTCACGAACATCGCGCCCCAGAGTGACGGGGCGCGATGTTCGCCGTGGGGCGCGACTCGGCCTACGACTGGGGAGGGCGGCGGACCGGGGCCCGTCAGTCGGCGGAGACCTCGGCGGGTGCCGTCATCGTCGCGGTGACGAGCTCGCGGAGGGACTCCGGCAGCGGCATGGGTCGGCGGGCACCCTCGCGGTCGATGATGACGTGCGCGAACTCACCCGTCGCGAGCAGGACGCCGTCCGACTGGCGGAACAACCCGAACTCCCACGACAGGCTCGTGTTCCCCAGGTGCTTCGAGCGCATCCCGACCTCGATGACGTCCGGCCACACCGCCGACTCGACGAACCGGCAGCTCGACGAGACGAGCACCGCGATCCACTCGGACGAGAAGGGGTCGAGCCCGGCTTCCTCGCGGAACCAGTACGTGGACGCGTTGTCCATCGCGCTGTAGTAGATCGTGTTGTTCAGGTGCCCGAACATGTCGTTGTCGTTCCATCGTGTGGGGTAGACGCGGACGAACGGGTAGTCGGCGATGGTCATCGGTCTCCTGTCGTGGCGAGGGGCGTGGTCGTGAGGGGCATCGTGGTGGGACGGAGGACGTACTCGAACGTCGCCCGAGCCCGTGCGGGGTCTGGCGTCTCGCCGCAGATGAGGTCGGCGTACGTGAAGGACTCGGAGATCCGGACGAGCAGCCGGGCGAGTTCTTCGGCGGACAGCGGCGTCGGGTCGAACGCACCCGCGACCCGTTCCCGGTCGACCAGGTCGGTGACCCGGCCGACGAACCGGCTCTGCACATCGCTCTCGGTCGTGGTCAGCAGACGGAGTGCCCGTGCCGGCTCGCGGGTGAGGAACGCCCGGAAGTAGGGAGCTTCGATCAGGTCCGCCGTGAAGCGGTCGAGCACGTCGACGATGCGCGCGGTACCAGACGGGGCGGCCGCGGCGGCAGCCGCGTCGAACGTCGGAACGGCGAGCGACCAGAGGATCTCGGACAGCAACCGGTCACGGTTGCCCACCCACCGGAACAGCGACGTGCGGTCCACGCCGAGCGAGGTCGCCAAGGCGCCCATGTCGATCCGGGACCCGGCGATGAAGGTGTGACGTGCCTCCCGGAACGCGCGCAGCGCTGAATCCGATGTGTACACGCGATCCTCCCTTGCAACGTTTCCGAGAATGATGCACGATCAGTGTATGTCACTGACGACGGCCACCCCCGCGATCCTCGAGTCCGACTTCTACCGGTTCCAGGAGGGGCTGACCGACCAGGAGCGCGAGTCACTCGGACGGCTGCGCACGTACCTCGAGTCCGAGGTGCGCCCGATCGCGGACGAGTACTGGGCGCGTGCCGAATTCCCGATGCAGGTCATCAAGCCGCTGTCGGAGCTCGGCATGTACGGCGCGGGCGTCCCGTTGGTGCGGCACTTCGAGAACTCGGCGGTGTACCGCGGGTGGGCGGCGCTCGAACTCGGGCGGGTGGACGCCAGTGTCGCGACGTTCATCGGCGTGCAGTCCGGCCTCGCCATGAACTCGATCGCGGTGGCGGGCAGCGACGAGCAGCAGCAGGAGTGGCTGCCGCGTATGGCCTCCGGTGAGCTCGTCGGTGCGTTCGGTCTGACCGAGCCCCTCTCCGGCAGCGACTCGGCCAGGGGTCTCCGGACGACTGCTCGGCGAGACGGCGACACCTGGGTCCTCGACGGCGAGAAGCGCTGGATCGGCAACGCCACGTTCGCGGACGTCGTCGTCATCTGGGCGAAGGACGTCGCCGACGACCAGGTGAAGGGCTTCCTCGTCACGACGGACACCCCCGGGTTCACCGCGACGAAGATCGAGGACAAGATCGCCCTGCGCGGGGTGCAGAACGCCGACATCGTGATGACCGGCGTCCGGGTGCCCGAGTCGCGGCGCCTCCAGCGGGCGGACTCCTTCCGCGCGACGGCCGAGGTGCTCCGCCTGACCCGGACCGAGGTGGCGTGGCAGGCGATCGGCATCGCGGTCGGAGCGTACGAAGCGGCGCTCGACTACGCCCGCACCCGCATCCAGTTCGGCAAGCCGATCGCCGCGCACCAGATGGTGCAGGACCTGCTCGTGAAGTCGCTCGCGAACATCACGGCGTCGATCGCGCTGTGCACGCAGGCCTCTGCGATGCAGGACGCGGGGACCGGTGGCGACGAGCACTCGGCGATGGCGAAGGCGTTCGCGACCGCGAAGATGCGCGAGACCGTGGGATGGTGCCGCGAGGTGCAGGGCGGCAACGGCATCGTGCTCGACAAGGGTGTCGCGCGGTTCTTCGCGGACGCCGAGGCGATCTACTCGTACGAGGGCACGCGCGAGGTGAACACCCTCATCGTCGGCCGCGCGATCACCGGCCAGGCTGCGTTCGTGTAGGCCGGATCGGTCCAACGCAGGCCAACGCAGGCCGACCCGGGCGGACCCGGAACGACAAGACCGACGTCGTGCGACGTCGGTCTTGTCGTTCCGGATTGGGTCGGCGCCCTACCCGAGCAACTCCGGCCGCTCCCACTCGCCGCCCCGCACGTGCTGCTCGAGGAACGCGAACACCGTCTCGTACCAGACCACCGCGTGCTGCGGCTTGAGCACCCAGTGGTTCTCGTCCGGGAAGTACAGGAACCGGTGCGGCATCGTCCCGTCGGCCGACGCGTGGTGCTCGGCCAGCTCGGACCACAGCCGGAGGCCCTCGCCGATCGGCACGCGGTAGTCCTTGTCGCCGTGGATGACGAGCATCGGTGAGGTGATGTCCGCCACGAACCGGTGCGGGTCGTTCTCGTGCAGTCCGTCGGCGTCGAAGATCGACTGCCAGTACTGCGACATGTCCGTGGTGCCGTTGAACTGGTCGAGCGCCCACAGGCTGGCGTGGGTGACGATGGCTCGGAAGCGGTCGGTGTGCCCGGCGACCCAGTTCGCCATGAAGCCGCCGAAGGACCCGCCGAGCGCAGCCGTCCGGTTCTCGTCGATGTCGTCCCGCGCCACGACGGCGTCGGTGATCGCCATCAGGTCCGTGTACGGCGCCTGACCCCAGGCGTTCCACCCCCGGTTGATGAAGTCGAGCCCGTACCCGGTGGACAGTGCGGGGTCCGGCAGGAGCACCGCGTACCCGCGCGCCGCGGCGAGCTGCGGGTTCCACCGCCAGGACCACTGGTTCCACGAGTTCAGCGGGCCGCCGTGGATCCAGAGCAGCAGCGGGTGCGGCCCGTCGCCGGCGTCGGACGGCGGCAGGACGAGCCAGCCGCGCACACGGGAGCCGTCGGCAGCCGTCGTCTCGACCTCCTCCAGGCGGCCGGGGACGTCGGGGAGCGCAGCGGGCGTCGCGAGCGGCGTCACCGTCCCGTCGGTCGCGATCTGCACGGGGTGCAGCGGGGCCGCCCAGGAGGCACGGAGCGCCACCACCGCGCCGCTCGCGTCCGCCACGCGCAGGCTCGAGTACGCCCAGTCGTCGTGGGTCAGCTGCTCGACGGCGCCGCCGTCCAGGGGCAGCCGGAAGACCGGCGCGCAACCGTCCTGGTCCGCCGTCGCCAGGAGCGCACCGTCGCCGTGCGCGAAGACCAGCTCGTTCGGCCAGCGGTCCCAGTCGGTGGCGATGCGTCGTGCACCGGACACCGTGGTTCCGTCGAGGTCGGCCACCCAGATCTCCTGCTGCGTCGCACCCTGCGGCGTGAAGCGCGGCGTCCGCACCCATGCCAGGGTCCGCCCGTCGTGGCTGAGGGTGGGAGTCTCGTGGTCGACGGCGTCGTCGCTGCACAGCACCGTGCTCTGGCCGCTCGCGACGTCGAAGGCGACGATCGTCGATCGCGAACCACGGGCCTCCTGGACGGCGACCGTCGCGACGATCACCGAGCCGTCGGGCGCGACCACTCCGTCGACGTGTTCGAGGGATCGAGCGGGTGCCGGCGTGAGGTCGGTGAGCACGGGGAGGTGGGCCGGGTAAGCGGGGGCGTCGGACGCGCCCGACTCGGTCGGCGTCTCGTGCAGAGCCGGCTCCCGCAGCGTCGCGAGGTCGAGCGTCAGCACGTGCGTCTCGTCGGGGCCGAGGTCGTGGTCCCAGAACCGCACCGGGTACGTCTCGTGCAGGATCGCCTGCACCTTCCGGTCCTTCCGCCGCCCGCGCAGTTCGGCGTCGGCAGCGACCACGCCCGTGCGGTCGGTGCCGGCTCCGGGCAGCAGTCCGGCCGTGACCGCGACGGTGTCGGCCGCCGACGCGGTGCCGAGCACTCCGCCCACCCCGCCCGCGAGCTTCGTGACCGGTCGGGCCTCGCCACCGGTGGCGGGCAGGATCCAGAGCTGCGGGGCGTCGCTGTCCTTGTCGCCTTCACCGTCGGGACGCCCGGAGACGAAGAGCAGGTCACCGGAGCGGGTGAAGGAGACCCCGCCCTCGCCCTTCGACGAGCGCGTCAACCGGACCGGGGCGGCGTCGGAGTCCGACGACGGGCCAGCAACCGCCCAGATCGACCGCCGGTACCCGGTGCCGTCGGCGTCGAGCACACTGACGGTGAGCGCGACGCGGGAGCCGTCCGGGCTCACTGCGATCCCGTCCACGCGGGGGAGAGCGGTGTACTGGTCGAGGTCCGAGAACGTCGTCGTCATGCCCCCACGCTATCGGCGAGACCCGACACCGCGACGGTCACGACGCCGACCTGTGGACGAGTGCCCGTGCGGATCACGCCCAGAACGCCGCGATCCCCTCGGCGACCGCACTGCCCTGGGTCCGTCCGGCGTCGGCGGACGGCGCCTGCGTGCTGAGGGACAGCGAGTTCGTGCCGAACGCCTGCTGCGCGGTGCTGTCCGCCACGACGACCTCGACCGAGCTGCCGGCGGCGCGGAGCCCCTCGACCGCGACGTCGAGCCACGGCCCGAGCGGCGACGGACCCTCGGGGCCGCAGGCGACGACGAGGACGCGCTCGTACCCAGCGGCGACGTCCACGTTCGTCGCCGAGCGGAGACCGCCGTCGATGTAGGGGCGTCCCTCAATCCCGACCGGCGACCACACGAGGGGCACGGAGCAACTCGCCGCGACGGCCCGGGGGAGCGGGATCCCGTCGGCGGCGGTGACCACGCGGAAGGTGCCGTCCGTCGCGTCGATGGTCGTCAGGGCGAGCGGGTTCGCGGGCCACGCCGTCGCGGGCAGGGTCTCGGTGAACGTGGCGACGCGCTCGTCGTCGGTCTGCCCGGTCGTGGTCTGCTGCGCGAGGAGCCCGAGACGTGCGCGGGCGTCCTGGTCGGAGGTCGCGCCCTCGAGGACGGCGCCGATGCGCTGCTGGAAGTCCTCGCCGTCGATGGCGACGGGTTCCTCATACGTGGTCGGGACGGGGGCGTGCTGCTGGTCGTACGCCTGCTGGACCCCGCCGTACCGGACGAACGTGCCGACGACGCTGCCGGCGCTCGTCCCGACCACGAGGTCGGCCGCGTCGAGGTCCACCCCGGCGTCCTGGAGCGCGGTGAGCACCCCGAGTTCCCAGGCGATGCCGGCGACGCCGCCACCCCCGAGGACGAGTGCTCTGGTTCCGGGTGCGGGCGTCGAGACGTCGGTCATGGGTCCTGCTTACCAGGCTGCGGTGTCGCCGTGGTGGCGACCGGCGACGGACAGGGCCCACGCCGCCGGTTCCGGCCCGCCGCGCTAGCGGCGGGCCGGTCGTGCCGGTGGGGAGAGGCGCGTGGCGGCGCCACGCGCCTCCAGTCCGTCTGGCGGGTGCGCTGGGTCAGACGCCCGCGGTGGAACGGATCCAGCTGGCGGACTGGGCGAGGACGGCGTAGTTCGACCCGGCGTGCGTGTTCGCGCCCGGGTCGGCCACGTCACCCGTGGAGCAGACGCCGACGACCTTGCCGTTCACGACGAGTGCGCCGCCGGAGTCGCCGTGGTTCGAGGCGCCCGAGACCCCGGTGACGTGCTGGGCGAGGCCGCCGTACGCGTCGGTCGAGCTGCCGGTGAGGTTCACGCTGGCCTGGTAGAGCCCGGTCGTCGGGACGCTGTTCGCGCGGTTGCCGTACCCGAGGATCGTCCCCGTGCCGGTGGACTTCGGGCTGAACCCGAGGTCGAGCTGCGCGTACGAGGACAGGGTCTTCGGCGTCCGCAGGTGCACGAGCGCGATGTCGCCGGACGGCGCCGAGTAGAGCCGGTCGGCGGCCGTCGCGGTGCCCCGGTTCGTGGTGCTGTTCGAGTGGTACACGTTCATGGCGGTCGTGCCGTCGACGCAGTGCTCGGCGGTGAGCACCCACGAGGCGTTGAGCTGTTCGCCGGTGCACCCGAAGGTGTCGGTGCCGCCCTGCTGGAAGACGAGCTGCACCTCCCACGGGGTGCTCGGTGCGGGTTCGCCGCCGATGACCTGCGGGGACGCCGTGGCGGCGTTCGCGGAGGTGGCGCCGAGGGCGCCGCCGAGCAGGGTGAGGGCTGCCGTCGCGGTGAAGGCGAGGGCCTTGAGGTTCTGTCGCTGCTTCATGGACAGATCGTGCACGCCCCCTGTTCGGGGGTCAAGTCAGCGTTGCGGAGGACAACACACGTCACCCTGTGGACAACTCCGTCCGCGTCGGTGGCACCGCCTACCGTCGAGGCATGGGGCAGGAACAGGAACGACGCCGGACACGTGCCGGGCGCATCGGCGCGGTGGTGTGGCCGATCGTGGTGGCCGCTGCGCCCACCGCGGCGTTCCAGCTGCCGAACCTCGTCGCGACGTCGGCGGTGCGGGTGTCGCTCGTCGTGTTCGGGCTCGTCGTCCTCGTCGCCGCGGTGCTCGTGCAGGTGGTGCGGGCCCGCCGTGCCGAGGCGTCACGGAGCGCGGCCGCAGACGACTCCGCGGCCGTCGAGCTCGAACAGGGGACCGCGGTCCGGTACGCGTTCGGGCAGCTCGCCACGCGGCTCGTCCGGTTCACCGAACTCCGGCGACGTGACCGTCGGAGCGAACTCCCGGCGTTCGCCGACCGGGTCGCGGTGGCCCTCGCCTTCTACCTGCTCCCGAAGGTCCCGGACGTCCGCGCCAACGTGTACCAGCTCTCGGCGGACCTGGGCGCGCTCGAACCGATCGGGCACGGCGGAGCGGGCGACACCGCCGGGGTCTTCCGCGCGGGGACGCCGTACGGGGACCGCAACCTCGAGTGGGTGCTCGTCGGCGGCGCACCGCGGATCGTCGGGGACCGTGCGGCGGACGTCGACGTCGACGATGACCTGCCGGGATTCGAACCGCGGTACCGGTCGTACGTCTCCGTCGTCATCCGGTCGCACGAGTACTCGTTCGGCATGCTCACCGTCGACTCGCCGGCCCCTGATGCGTTCACCGATCTCGATGCGAAGACCGTCGCGGTGGTCGCCGCGTTCATGGCGGTGGCGTTCTCCCTCACCTACTCGTCCCCGGAACGGGACCGCGACTCTCGGAAAGGCCCGTGATGCTCACACGGTTTGTCGGACGCTCGACGTACGATCCCCCCATGACCATCGTGACCCCCGAACCGAAGCCCTTCGGACGTTCACGGGTGTACACCCCGAACTGGACCGACGACACCACTGACGCCGACTACGAAGACCTCGAGGTCATCGCGGCGAACATCGAACGTGAGCGTGCAGCGGCACGACGCCGGGTCGAAGCACGGATCGCCGCCCGGCTCGCTCGCTGACCGGGCGGGATCCGTACCGCACGCGTCACTCGGTGGTCACGTCGATGAGCACCTTCCCGACCGTGTCGGACTCGACGGCGTCGTGCGCGGCAGCCGTCTCCTCGAGCGGGAACCGCACGAGTGGCAGTCCCGCGTCCTCGCCGACCGGCAGGACCCCGTCGCGCAGGGCTGAGGTGACGTCCTCGGCGGCTGCGTGCAGGGCGTCGTCGCCGATCGTGTAGAGCAGCAGGAACTGGTACCGGGCGTTGACGCTCATGTTCGGACGGATCGGCAGCGCGGCCTCGTCATCGCCGTTGTTCGCGTAGATCGACACCACACCGTGGTTCGCCAGCACGTCAGCGACGAGCCCGGCGTTCTGTGGGATGGACACCTCGACGACTATGTCGACGCCGTCCGGGGCGATCTCACGGATGCGGGCCGCAGCGTCCCCCGACCGGTAGTTCACCGTGTGGTGGGCGCCCGCCGCGGTCGCGAGGGCGGCCTTCGCGTCGGAGCTGATGGTCGTGATCACCGTTGCGCCGGCCCATCGGGCGAGCTGGATCGCGGCGTGGCCGACGGCACCGGCACCACCGGCGACCAGGACGGTCTTCCCGTCGAGGGCACCCGGGCCGAGGCGCGACGGCCCCTGCTCGTGCGTCGTGAGGGCTCGGTGCGCGGTCATCGCCGGCACACCGAGCGAGGCACCGACGTCGAAGCCGGTGCCCTCCGGCAACCGGACCGCACGGGTGGAGGGAACGACCGTGTACTCCTGCGCTGTGCCGGTCGGGCGGCTCGCGGCGGCCATGTACAGCCAGACGTGGTCGCCGACGGACAGTTCCTCGACGCCGTCGCCGAGCGCGTCAACCACGCCGGCACCGTCCTGGTTCGGGGTGATCTCGGGGAACGGCAGTCCGTCGCCGTAGGTGCCACCGGCGCGGGCCTTCCAGTCGGTCGGGTTCACTCCGGAGACGACGACCCGGACGCGGACCTCGCCGGGGCCGGGCTCGGGGAGCGGGCGTTCCTCGAGGGTCAGGACGGACGAGTCACCGGGCTTCGTGTAGACGACTGATCGCATGTCCACAGGCAACCACGGTGGTGGTGCGGGGATTCCGGGTGCGTTCAGGTCCGCGCGCCCACCGCATCCAGTGAACAGAAATCGTCGGGTCACGTCCGGCGACCCGACGATTCCTGCTCACCGAGTGACCGCGCGGGGCCGCCGCGCGCCGGGCGCCGCGCGCCGCGCGCCGCGCGCTCAGCGCGTCCGGGCGTCGTACTCCTCGCGCGACACCGCGACGTCGTCCATGTGCGAGGTCGCCCAGTCCTCGAGCGGCTCGAGCACCTCGCGCAGGGAACGGCCGCGATCGGTCAGCTCGTACTCGACGTGCGGCGGGATCTCGGGGAAGACCGTGCGGGTGACGAGTCCGTCGCGTTCGAGTGCGCGGAGCGTCTGCGTGAGCATCTTCTGCGACACGCCCTGCACCCGGGTGGCGATCGCCGAGTAGCGTGCCGGACCGTCGGCGAGGGTGCCGATCGTCAAGACGCTCCACCGGTCGCCGATGCGGTCGAGCAGTTGCCGCGAGGGGCACTCGGCGGCGTAGGGGCTGTACTCGAGTGCTGACACGACGACCTCCGTTACGCACCGTGAGGTGCCTACTTACTCAAAGAGAGTAACGCTTGTACGGTGAGTGTCAACGTTCCACGAAAGGAAGCTCCATGACCAGCATCGTCGTCTTCGGTGGCACCGGCTACGCCGGCTCCGCCATCACCCGCGAGGCCCTGTCCCGCGGCATCGCCGTCACCGCCGTCGCCCGCGACACCTCCAAGCTCGAGGCCGCCGAGGGGCTCACCCTCGCGCAGGGCGACGCCTTCGACGCCGACTTCGTCGCCGAGGTCACGAAGGGCGCCGACGCCATCGTCGTCGCCCTGCACGCGGTGCAGGCGGACGGCAGCGAGCTCAAGGACCGGTTCCAGCCGTTCGTCGACGCAGCCGCCGCCGCGGGGGCCCGGCTCGGCATCGTCGGTGGCGCCGGCTCGCTGCTGGTCGCCGAGGGTGGCCCGCGCCTGTTCGACTCGGCCGAGTTCCCGGACGCGTTCAAGGGCGAGGCGAAGAGCCACGCGCAGATCCTCGACGCCCTCCGCGCGAGCGACACCGAGGTCGACTGGTTCTACGTGAGCCCGGCGGCGGCCTTCGGTGGCTACAACCCCGGCGAGCGTCGCGGCACCTACCGCACCACGGACGAGGTCCTGCTCACCGACGCCGACGGCAACTCGGACATCTCCGGCGAGGACTACGCGCTGGCCTTCGTCGACGAGATCGCGTCGCCGGCGCACCACCGCGCGCGCTTCGGCGTCGCGTACTGACGCACTGCCCTTCGCAAGACACCGGTGTTCACGCAACGCACCGCGGGATTCCGCGGTGTCGAGTGTGGGCACCGGTGTTTGTTTTGCGCCCCCACCCCCAACGGGCGGACTGGAGGCGCGGGGCGGGCCCGCCACGTGCCTCCAGGCCGTCAGCGGTGACCGACGATCGACGGGACGGGCATGTGGTGTCGCATCCGGACCGCCAGGTGGAGCCCGCCGCGGCGGGCGAGCACCAGGCCGACGACGGCCGCCGCGGCGGCGGGTACGCCTCCGGCGACGACCATGCCGACGTGGGCACCGAAGTGGTCGACGATCTGGCCCATGAGCGGGCCACCGATCGCCTGGCCACCGAGCAGCACGAGGACGTAGAGCGACATCACGCGGCCGCGGATCGCCACGTTCGAGGACAGCTGGACGAGTGAGTTCGACGCCGTCTGGAAGAGCAGCTGGGACATCCCGACGGCGACCAGCGCGACGGTGAACGGCGCGATCGCGGGGATCGAGCCGGAGACGACGAGCAGGATCCCCGTCCAGAACACCCCGCCGACGATGGTGCGGAGCCGGACGGTCGCGCGCCGGGTGGAGAGCAGCGCCCCGACGAGTGCCCCGATCGCGACGGCGGAGTTGAACACGCCGTAGCCGCCGGCGCCGACGTCGTAGACCTTCGACGCGAAGGCCGAGAGCAGCACCGGCATCGTCAACGCGAAGACCGAGAAGAACGCCACGAGGATCACGGGCACGATGATGGTCGGCTTCCGGACGGCGTAGCGGAGACCCTCCACGAGCTGGCCCTTGCCGCGCGGCGCCGGGGGTGTGCGGTGCAGTTCCGAGACCTTCAGGAACCCGAGCGTCACGACGACGGCCACGCAGGCGATCGCGTTCACGCCGAACGACCACCCGGCCCCGACCGCGACGAGGAGGGCACCCGAGAGTGCCGGACCGATCATCCCGCCGAGCTGGAACACGGACGAGTTCACGCTGATGGCGTTCCGGAGGTGCTCGTGGCCGACGATCTCGGTGACGAACACCTGCCGCGCCGGGTTGTCGATCACGGTGACCATGCCGACGAGGAATGCGATCGCCCAGATGTGCCACGCCTGCACGACGCCGGTCAGGGTCAGCACGGCGAGCAGCGCGGACAGCACCGCGAACGAGCCCTGCGTGATCATCATCAGCGCGCGCTTCGAGAACCGGTCGACGAGCACGCCGCCGAGGAGCCCGAACAGCAGCATCGGCGCGAACTGGCACGCCACCGTGATGCCGACCTGCGCGACCGACCCGGTGAGCTGCAGGACGAGCCAGTCCTGCGCGATCCGCTGCATCCAGCCGGCGGTCATGGCGACGAGGTTCGTGGCGGTGAAGAGCCGGAAGTTCGGCACCGACAGGGCGATGAGGGTGTGGCGCCACGGCGGTCGGGTGGCCTGGATCGGGAGCGGTTCGGTGGGCGGGGGGAGGGTCGTCGGTGACGCACTCACGGTGGGGGATCTCCGGACGTCGGCTGCGGAACTGGTACCCCATCGAAACTACGTGCTCGCGGGTCATTCGATACCCCTATGGTGGCTATCAGTCCATTGCGATGTCGAATGAACGGGGTGCGCCGTGCTCGATCCGGTCCTGCTGCAGACCTTCCTGGCCGTCGCCGAGACGGGCAGCTTCACGCAGGCCGGAGCGCGGCTCGGGATCAGCCAGCCGACGGTGTCCCAGCACGTGCGACGACTCGAGACCGCGGTGGCACGGACCCTCGTCGCACGGGACACCCGGGGCGTGGCGCTCACCGACAACGGGGACGCGATGGCCGGGTTCGCGCGGACGATCCTCGCGGCGCACGCCACCGCCGACGCGTACTTCTCGGGAGCGGCGACCCGCGGGCGGCTCCGGTTCGGGGCGGCGGACGACCTCGCGATCACGCAGCTGCCGCGCATCCTCCGGGACTTCCGACGCCTGCACCCGCAGGTGAACCTCGAACTGACGGTGAACCAGTCCTCGCCGTTGCTCCGCCGGGTGCACGCCGGGCAGCTCGACCTCGTGTTCATCAAGCAGACCGCGGGGGAGTCCGCCGAGGGCACCCGCGTCGCCACCGACCAGATGGTGTGGATGGCGCAGGACGGCATCGCGCTCGAGCCCGGGGAGCCCGTGCCGCTCATCGCGTACCAGGCGCCGAGCATCAGCCGGCAGATGGCGATCGACGCCCTCGAGGCCGCGGGGCGCACCTGGCGGATCACCTGCAACACCCGCGACGTGAACGGCGTGCTCGCGGCGGTGCGGGCGGGGATCGGGGTCGCGGTGTTCCCGCACTCGCTCATCCCGGCGGACCTCGTGAAGGTGTCGCAGCGGCTCGGGTTGCCGGACCTGCCGGCCGTCGACTACGTCCTCATCGCCAACCCGACGGTGCAGCGGGAACCGATCGACGCCCTGACGAACGCGATCCTGTCGCGCGGGGTCGTCCGCGCGGTGTGAGGGAGTGGGCGACGGTCGTCGAGTCGGTCGTCGAGTGAGCAGAAATCGTCGGGTCGAGGGCGCGCACCCGACGTTTTCTGCTCACTGAACGACGGCGCCCGGCGCGCTACGGGGCGAGCGTCGAGGTCGTGCCCGTGCCGGTGAGATCGGGGAGCGTCACGCCGGCGAGCGGCAGCACCGCCGAGGCGACCGCCCACAGCAGCACGAGCGTGCCGACGCCGCCGAGCACCGCCCCGAGCAGCGCGATCGGCCGCTGCCACGTGGCCGCGCCGTTCCGCAGCGTCACGATCGAGAGCACCAGCGCGAGCACACCGAGCACCAACCCGACACCGTGCACGGTCGCGGGAGCGAGGAACCACCAGGCCGCGAGTCCGAGCGTCGCCAGACCGGCGACGGCGCCGAGGACGGCACCCGGCGTGGCCCCGACGAGCGGCTTGCGCACGCGCACCGGGTCAGCCTGGAGGCGCGGCTCGCCTCCGTCGGCGTCGGTCGCCTCGGCGGGTGGTGCGGTGGTCTCGGCCTCCGGTGCCGGGACCGCTGCGGGAGCGGGGGACGGTGCGGCGGTCGGTGCCGAGGCGGGCGGCGCGATCACGGCGTCGAACGACCGGGTGGGCGTCGGAGCCGACGCCGGAGCCGGGAGCGGGGCCTGCTGGCGGGCGAAGCGAGCGGGCGTCCGGTAGCCGATCGGGCCGGTGGGGGCGGGTTCGGTGCCCTCGACCACGACGTGCTCCAGACCGGGGACGGAGAACCGCGGTTGCCCGACGACGGGGACCGCGGGCACGACGGGCGCCGGAGGAGCTGCGTCGATCGGCGACACCGGCGCGGGCGCGAGCAGGGCCTGCTCGAACGGGACCGTGTGCACCGCCGGCGAGGTCGGGGCCGGCGGGAGCAGGTCCTCCTGCGGCGGGTAGTCGGGCACCACGATGTCGGCGTCGTCGTCGGGCGCGGATGCGGGCGGCACGGTGGGCAGCGTGCTGCCGGGGCCGACCGTCTCGGGTGCAGGGGCCGACGCGACAGGGGTGGGGCGTGCCTCCAGGCCGTCGCCCTCCGGCGGTGCCGTGACCCAGGCCGGGACCGCGCGACGCGGTCGCTCGTCGTCCGGCATGCGATGCGATGCCACTGCGGCTCCCTCCGTAGGCTGATCCATCGTCAGTTCTAACGGCAACCCGTGCGCCCGGCGCAGCCCCAGTTCCGGGGTCGCCGGTACGGTCGAGTCATGACCGGAATCGAACACCGTCCGCTCGGGCCGTCAGGGCTCGTCGTCTCCACCGTCGGCATCGGCTGCAACAACTTCGGCCGACCCGGTACGTTCACCGAGTCGCAGGAGGGCACGGACGCCGTCGTCCGAGCCGCCCTCGATGCCGGTGTGACCCTCTTCGACACGGCGGACGTCTACGGCGGCCGGCCCGGCCTGTCCGAGGAGATGCTCGGCAAGTCGATCGCCGGGCGTCGCGACGAGGTCGTCCTCGCCACGAAGTTCGGCATGGACATGCAGGGTGCGAACGGGCCCGACTGGGGTGTCCGCGGCTCCCGGCGGTACGTGCGGCTCGCCGTCGAGTCGTCGCTCAAGCGCCTCGGGACCGACTGGATCGACCTGTACCAGATGCACCGGCCGGACGACGTGACCTCCATCGAGGAGACCCTGTCCGTGCTCGACGACCTCGTCCGTGAGGGCAAGATCCGCTACATCGGCCACTCGAACTTCGCCGGGTGGCAGATCGCCGAGGCCGAGCTCACTGCCTCGATCGCCGGCACCACGGCGTTCGTGTCCGCGCAGAACGAGTACAGCCCGCTCGCCCGCTCGGTGGAGGACGAGGTCCTGCCCGCCGTGCGTGCCTACGCGCTCGGGTTCCTGCCGTACTTCCCGCTGTACAACGGCCTGCTCACCGGCAAGTACACGAAGGACGGCGGCCCCGCGGACGGCCGACTGACGAAGGCGAAGCCGCAGCTGCTGGCCGACGCGCCGTGGGGGATCGTCGAGGAGTTCCAGCGGTTCTGCGACGAGCGCGAGGTCACGATGCTGCAGGCCACCTTCGCGTGGTTGCTGGCGCAGCCCGGGCTGTCGAGCGTCATCGCGGGGGCGACGAAGCCCGAGCAGATCGTGCAGAACGCCGAGGCGGGCACGGCGTGGGCGCCGTCGGAGGACGACATCGCGGAGATGACGGTGATCTTCGACGGCGCCTGAGCGCGCGGGGGCCGGGCGCGCGAGAAGTGTCGCGTGGCCCGAGTCTCGGCAGGCCGCGGTCGGCCGGGACCTACTGGTCGCGGTAGCGCTTGGCCTCGGCGAGCTTGCCCCGCAGCTCGTCGGCGGTGAACCGGGCGACGTAGCCCGGGGTGTCCCGCTGGATGCGCCAGCCCTCGGCGAGCGGCCCCGCGTCGACGACGTCGAACCCGAACTCGTCGATGAGGTCCGCCACCACGGCCTTGGCCGCGTCGTCGTCACCCGCCACCACGAGGGCCCGGCGATCCGGGGTGCCCGCCGGGGTCGCGTGGCCGGTGAGGTCCGCGGCGCCGATGTGGTTGAAGGCCTTCACGACGCGGGCGCCGGGCAGGTGGTCCTGCAGGAGCTCGGCCGTGGTCGTGGTCTCGTCGTCGAGGGCCTGGATGTGCCCGTCGCGCTGCGGGTAGTAGTTGTTCGTGTCGATCACGACCTTGCCCTCGAGCGGCTCGACCGGGATCGTCTCGATCGCGGCGAGCGGAGTCGTGACGACGACGATCTCGCCCGCGGCGGCTGCCTCGTCGCGGGTCGCCGCCCGCGCGCCCACGCCGAGTTCCGCGACGAGGTCCGCCAGGGTCTCCGGGCCGCGTGAGTTCGCGATCACCACCTGGTGACCGTGCTGCACCGCGAGTCGTGCGAGCTGGGATCCGATGTTGCCTGCGCCGATGATGCCGATGGTTGTCATGGGTCCGTGCAACGCCGACCGGTCCGACGCATTCCCCGGCTGCCGTCACGCGGGGTCACACGGGTGCATGATGGCGGCATGGACCACGAGTTCCGGCACGAGGCAGACCAGGACCGCTACGCGATGTACGTCGGCGGCGAACTCGTGAGCGTCCTCGACCACCGCGAGAACGGCGACGCGATCGCCTTCCCGCACACCTACACGGTGCCCAAGCACCGCGGGCACGGGTACGCCGCCGAACTCGTCGACTTCGCGGTCGCGGACGTCGAGGCGAACTCCACGAAGCGCATCGTCCCGATGTGCTGGTTCGTCGGCAAGTGGTTCGACGAGCACCCCGAGAAGGCAGACCTGCTCAGCCGCGGCGCTGCGGACTGAGTCGAACCGGAAGGCCCCGCCCATGCCGACGATCACCCCGTTCCTCTGGTACGACGACCAGGCCGAGCAGGCGGCGGAGTACTACGTCGCACTGTTCCCGGACAGCAGCATCGACAGCGTGAGCAAGACCCCGGACGGGAAGACGCTCGTCGTGGAGTTCACGCTCCTCGGCCAGCCGTACCGGGCGATGAACGGCGGACCCGGGCACGAGCACACCGATGCCGTGTCGTTCCAGGTCGACGTCGACGACCAGCCGGAGCTCGACCGCATCTGGGACGCCCTGCTCGCCGACGGTGGACGGCCGTCGATGTGCGGGTGGCTCTTCGACCGCTGGGGTGTCGCGTGGCAGGTCACCCCGTCGATGATGGGCGACCTCATGACCGGTTCGGGCGACCCCGAGGCGAACGCCCGCGTCTTCCAGGCGATGATGCAGATGCAGAAGCTCGACATCCCTGCGCTGCAGGCCGCGGCGGCGGGTCGCTGACCCCCGGCGAACCGTACCCGCCGGTATGGTGGCGGGACCGAACACCGCCGGTCGGCACCGGCACAGCAACGAACAGGCCCTGACAGGCTGGAGGCCCGGCGATGAGCGACCCGAAGCCCGACGTCCGCAACAGCGACATCGGGCGTGCCTACACGGAGCTCGCCCGCATCACCCGTCGTGCGAGCATCCGAGCCCGTGGGTCGGAGTCCATCCTCAGCGTCGTCGACCAGTCCCTCGTCGACTTCGTGGTGCAGCACCCCGGGTGCATGGCCATCGACATCGCCCGGTACCTCCGGCTCAACCGGTCGACCATCTCCCGCCAGCTCTCCGGGCTCCTCGCCGCCGGGCTCATCCGGACCACGGACGGCGGCACCGGCAACGCGAAGCCGCTCGGCGTCACCGACGAAGGCCGCGCTGCACTCGAACGGTCCGTCCAGCTGCACCGCGACGCCCTCGACGAACGACTCGCGGGCTGGTCGGACGACGACATCGCGCTGCTCGCCGGCCTGCTCGAACGCCTCGGCGCCGCGGACGAGGCCGGCCTGCCCGTCCCCGGGCGCACCGCACCGTGACGACCTCGTTCGTCCTGCTCTCCGACACGCACCTGCCGAAGCGGGCGAAGGACCTGCCGGAGCGGCTCTGGGCGGACGTCGACGCCGCTGATCTGGTCGTGCACGCCGGCGACTGGGTGGACCTCGCGACGCTCGACGCCGTGCAGGGCCGGTCGCGCCGGTTCGAGGGGGTCCGCGGGAACAACGACGGGCCCGAGTTCGACGACCGTCTGCCGCTCGTCGCCCGCTTCGCCGTCGAGGACCTCCGCTTCGCCCTCGTGCACGAGACCGGTGCGGCGATCGGCCGGGAGCGTCGGATGACCGCGGAGTACCCCGACGTCGACGTGCTCGTGTTCGGCCACTCGCACATCCCGTGGGACACCGTGGCGCCGTCCGGGCTCCGGCTGCTCAACCCCGGTTCGCCGACCGATCGCCGGCGACAGCCGGACCACACGTGGATGCGCGGCACGGTCGACCGGCACGATCTGACCGTCGAGCTGGTGCGGCTGCCGCCGCCGGCCCGCTGACGCGGTCGACCGGACTCGCGAAAGCGACAGTCTGCCGCCGGAAGGTGGCGGGATTGTGTCGCTTTCGCGGGGTGGTGACGGTCTGACGGCCTGGAGGCGCGTGGCGGCCGCGCCCCGCGCCTCCAGGCCGTCCCGCACCACCTTCCGGGCGTGGGCCGAGTCTCGTCCGCACGGACAGTCCTCGGGTTCCGACGGCCGAGAACTGTCCGTCAGGCCGAGACTCGGCCAGCCGCCGGCGCGGCCGGCGCGGGCGCGGCCGGCAGGGGCATGCGGAAGAAGGCCAGCTCCCACTCGGTGCTGCGGCGGAACGCTCGGGTCATCGCGCCGCGCTCCGCGGGTGTCGCAGCGGTCGCGAGATGCTCGACACGGGCGGTCGCGGCGGCCGAGGCCTCCGCGAAGCCCGGGTCGCCGTACGCCCCGATCCAGTCCGCGAACGGGTGGTCCGCGGGCACGGCGCCGAGCTGCGTGCCGACCCAGGCGTAGACCCGGAAGCACGGCAGCACCGCTGCGGCGAGGACTCCGATCGACCCGGTATCGGCGGCCGCCTGCAGGTGCGCGAGGTACCCGGCACAGGTCGGGTGGACCGGGTCGTCGGCGTGCGTGCCAGCGAGGCGTCGGTGGTGGAGGTCGCGCGCCTCGTCGGCGCAGCCGTCGGCGGACGCCGCCCAGAACGCCGCGGTGTCGCCCGTCGACCACGACGCGAGCTGCGACAGGTGCCGCTCGTACGCCCGCAGGTAGTGCACGTCCTGCGCGAGGTAGCCGGCGAAGACGTCGGTGTCGAGGGTTCCGTCCCGCAGGCCGACCAGGAACGGGCAGTCGATCGTCTCCTGCAGCACGCCGGCGACGTCGGTCCACCAGCGGTCCGTCCACGAGGGCGCGGGCAGGGCGTCCCGGACGACGGCGCCGTGGTCGATCGGTCCGTTGCCGGTCCCGACGTGCAGTGCGTCGGCGCTCCGGAGGGCAGCGGTCAGCCAGGTCTTGGCCGTCCCGATCGCGAGCTCCCAGTCGCCGTCGCGGGCTGCGAGCGTCGCGATCGCGCTCGACAGTGAGCAGCCGGTGCCGTGCGTGTTCGTCGTCGCGACACGTGGGCCGGGGAACGTCCGCACGGTGCCGTCGGGCGAGACGAGGACGTCGTCGGAGGTGTCGCCGTCGTCGTGGCCGCCCTTCGCGAGCACGAGGACGTCCCAGGTCCGGGCGACGATCCGTGCCGTCGCCGTCGGCGAGCTGCCGGATTCGGTTCCGGCGAGCGTCGCGAGGACGTCGAGTTCCGGCCGGTTCGGCGTCACCAGGTCGGCCAGCCCGAGCAGGTCGGACACCGCGCGGGTGGCGTCCTCGTCGAGCAGTCGGTCTCCGCTCGTCGCCACCATCACGGGGTCGACCACCACCACGGGCGGTCGGTGCTCGCGGAGCCACGCCGTCACGGTGCGGACGACGTCGGCGGTGCCGAGCATGCCGATCTTCACCGCGTCGATCGTCACGTCGTCGGACACCGCGTCGAGCTGCTCGCGGAGGAACCCTGCGTCGGGGACGTGCACGGATCGCACGCCGTGGGTGTTCTGCGCGACGAGGGCCGTCACCACGCCCATGCCGTAGCCGTCGTGCGCCGCGATCGACTTCAGGTCGGCCTGCAGTCCGGCGCCCCCGGTCGGGTCGGTCCCCGCGATGCTCAGGACGCGCGGGACTGCCGGCCGTGCGGCGGTCACGATGCGCTCCAGGCGGACACGTACGCCGCGGCGGCCGAACCGGGATCGACTGCAGCGCAGATGCCGGACACCACGGCGACACCGGCTGCCCCGGCGGCACGCAGCGGCACGACGTCGTCGAGCGTCACGCCACCGATCGCGACGCACGGGATCTCGGTGTCGGCCGCGAGCCGGGCGAACCCGTCGTGACCGAGCGCTGGCGGGTGGTCCACCTTCGTCGTGGTGGGGTGCACGACCCCGACCCCGAGCAGGTCGACCGTGCCGCGGGGGAGCCGGGCGACCGCAGCGAGGTGCTCCGGCGTGTTCGCGGTCAGGCCGACGTGGGCGTCCGCGCCGAGCAGGGCCCGGGCGACCTCGACCGGGACGTCGGACTGGCCGAGGTGCACCCCGGCGACCCGGTGGCCGGCGTGACGAGCGGCGAGGGCGACGTCGAGCCGGTCGTCGACCACGACGGTCGCGCGGTCGCCCACGGCGTCGGCCGCCGCGGAGGTCAGGGCGAGCAGGTCGCGCGCGGAGGCGTCCTTGTCGCGGACCTGCACGATCCGCACGCCGCCGTGCACCGCGGCACGGACCACACCGAGGACACCGATGCCGTGCCGGTCGGACAACGCGCCGTCGGTGACGAGGTAGACACCGACGTCCGTGCCGGTCACGCGGAGACCCCGACCGTCTCGGGTGCCTGCTCCACCGTGATCCGGGCCTCGCGGTCGACGTCCTCCGGGCTGAGCGACGCCAGCCGGTCGAGGAACAGCGGCTGGAACGTGCCCGGCCCGCCGGCGTCCCGCGCCGCGAGTTCGGCGGCGATCGTGTGCACCGCGGTGGCGGCGACCGCAGCCGCTCCGGCGTCGTCGGGGGAGACCGCGGTGAACGCGGCGACGACCGCTCCCAGCGCGCACCCGCCGCCGGTGATCCGGGTCAGTAGTTCGGTGCCGTTCGCGACCCGCACCGATCCGATGCCGGGCGCGACCAGCAGGTCGACGGGACCCGACACGGCGACCGCGGCCACGCGCCTCCCGTCCGGGTCCGGACCGGCCACGGCGGCGACCGCAGCGTCCCGCGCGTCGTCGGTGCCCACCGTGCTGTCGACCCCGCGCCCACCGGCGGACGCACCGAGCACGGCGAGGACCTCGGAGGCGTTGCCGCGGAGCACCGTCGGACCGAGCGCCAGCAGGTCGCGGGCGAGCGCGGTCCGCACCGGGAGCGAGCCGACCGCCACCGGATCGAGCACCCAGGGCGTGCCGGCGTCGACGGCTGCCGAGGCGGCCTCGAGCGACGCGGCCCGGGGCTCGGCGTGCGGGGTGCCGGTGTTCACCAGGAGGGCGTCGGCGACCCGGGCGAACGGCCCCGCCTCGGTGACGACGTCGACCATCGCGGCCGAGGCACCGAGGGCCAGCAGCACGTTCGCGGTGACGTTCTGCACCACCGTGTTCGTGATGCAGTGCACCAACGGGCCCCGGGCACGGACGGCCTCGAGGAGTTCGGCGGTTCGGTGGGCCCAGTCGTGTCCGGGCGCAGCGGTTTCCATGGACGATCCCTTCGCGAGTACGAGCTCGAGCAGGTTCGACGGGTGTGATCTCAGCCGCTGGTTGCGGCACCCCGTGTCTCGGACGACACCGTACACGACGTGCTCCCGACGTCTTCGGTCACACGACGGGTGCCGTGTGACAGGCTTGGAGTGTGCCAGACGCAACGCCTCCCGGGCCTCCTCCCGGCCCCCGCGATCCCGGCGACGCCTGGGCGATCGGCCCCGACGGCACCAAGGCCTGGGGGCGCTTCGGCGCTGCAGGGCTCCTCCTCGACGACGGCTCGGGGCGCGTGCTCCTGCAGCACCGCGTCGAGTGGAGCCACCACGGCGGCACCTGGGGGATCCCCGGCGGAGCCCGGCACCTCGGCGAGGACGCCGTGACCGGAGCCCTCCGCGAGTCCGCGGAGGAGGCCGGTGTCCCGGAGGACGGCGTCGACCTGCGGCACACGTCCGTGCTGGACCTCGGGTTCTGGACGTACACGACGGTGGTGGGGCGCGCCTCCAGTCCGTTCGAACCGGTGATCGCGGACCGCGAGAGCCTCGAACTCGCGTGGGTGCCCGTCGACGACGTCGACGACCTGCCGTTGCACCCCGGGTTCGGGGCGTCCTGGCCGGCGCTGCGGGCACGGCTCGGGACCACGCCGCACGTCGTGGTGGACGCCGCGAACGTCGTCGGCAGCGTGCCGGACGGGTGGTGGAAGGACCGGGCGGGGGCCGCGTCGCGGTTGCTCGGGTCGGTCGAGGCGCTCGCCGCAGCGGGCCTGCCGGCGGCGCTCCTGGACCTGCCGTTCGACCGGTGGTGGCCGCGGTGGACGGTGGTGCTCGAGGGGGCGGCGCGGGGTGCTGGCGGCGCGGGCGCGCCGGGCGGCGTCGCGGGCGCGCCCGCTTCGTTCAGTGAGCAGAAGACGTCGGGTGCGGATGCCCGACCCGACGATTCCTGCTCACTCGATGTCGTCCGCGCGCCCGGCTCCGGTGACGACGCCATCGTCGAGGCTGCACGGGCCGCGCTCGACGCCGGGCACGCGCCGGTCGTCGTGGTGACCGCCGACCGCGAGCTCCGTGCACGCGTCGAGGCGATCGGCGCCGTGGTGCACGGCCCGAGCTGGCTGCGCGAGCAGTTCTAGCCCGCCGGGATGTGCTTGCGCGACGACACCAGGATCGCCAGCCACGACAGCACCCCGAGCCCGACGACGACCCACAGGATGAGGGGCACGGCGACGACGTTCGCCACGGCGGCGATCACCGCGGGCCCCAGGAACCCGGCGTAGGCGGCCGCGTAGAACACCCCGGTCAGCCCGGCCAGGTCGCGGGACCCGGCGATGCGCTGCACCTCGAGCAACGACGACACGAGTGCGAGCCCGATGCCGAGGCCGATCACCACGTTCGCCACGAGTCCGATCGCCACCGACTGCAGCTGGATCGCGACGACGACCACGGCGATGCCCGCGGTCATGAGGCCCACGGCGATCAGCAGTCCGCGTGCCGAGAGGAGCGAGTTGACCCGCGCCGCCAGGGGTTGCACGGCGCTCGACATCCCGAGGGCGACGACGGTGGCGGCGGTCGCGAACAGGAGTCCCCACATCCCGGTCGCGCCGGCGAGCTTCGTCGGCAGGTACCCGTACCCGATCGCCGCCGAGCCGAAGATCCACGGTGCCGCGACGAGCACGACCCGGGTGAAGCGGCGGTGGCCGGCGCTCGGCACCGCGAGCTGCCTCCACCACGGGCCGGGGAGGCCTCCGGTGCGGTTCGTCTCCGGCGTCCGCCACACGATGACGGCGAAGGGGATCGCGACGCAGATGTGCACGAGGAACGGCAGGACCTCGGGGATCGGTCCCCACTGTGCGATGAGCCCGGCGACGAGCGCACCGGACGCCGAGCCGAGGGTGAACGCCAGCGATGCCCGGCGGGCGCCGGAGCCGGCGTCGGCGGACGGGTCGAAGCGTCCCTGGGAGAGCTCCTTGACCCAGCTGTTGCCGACCGCCATCGCGATGCCGACGGTGATCCCGGAGAATAGGCGTCCGGCCATCAGGAAGCCCGCGCCGAGCGGTCCGAACGCCAGGAGTCCGCTCCCGACGACGGCGGAGACGATCCCCGCGAGCATGAGCGGCCGGCGTCCGTGCCGGTCGGACAGCGACCCGGCGACGAGCAGTGCCGGGGCGAGCCCGAGGACGTAGACGCCGAGGAAGACGTTGACGAGGAGCGACGAGTAGTGCGCACGCTCCTCGTACATGAGCAGCAGCGGTGAGAACTGGTTGCCGCCCCACGAGCAGACGAACACCGCACCCCAGACGGCGACCCACGGCAGGACCCGGACGCTCGGGACCGCGATCGAGTCGGTGCCCGCGCTCACAGCGCACCCCGGTGCGACGCGACGTGTGCGCTGAGGACCTCGGCGTAGCGGGCTGCGTCCCCCGCTTCGAGCGCGGCGGCGAGGGCCCGGTGGTCCTCGAGCGACGCCTGCAACTGCGATGGCTGGAGCCGCATCAGGTGGTGCCGGAGCCGCTGCTGCCGGTCCCGCAGCGTCCGGGCGAACATGACGGCGATCGCGTTCCGCGACGCGCCGATGACGGCCCCGTGGAACTCGGCGTCCACCTCGATGAACCGGTCGACGTCGCCGGTCGCGACCGCCTGCTCCTGCTCCGCGAGCATGGCCTGGAGGCTCGGGGTGACGTCCGCAGCGCGGCCGTCGGTCACGACGCGGGTCGCCGCGGTCGACTCGATGGCCTCCCGCATCTCGAGCACGTCGACCGCCTCGTTCGGGGACATCGGCCGGACGACGGCGCCCTTCCGGGACTCGAGGGTGAGCAGGTCCTCGGCGGCGAGGCGCAGGAACGCCTCGTGCACGGGTGTCCGGGAGACGCCGATCTCGTGGCACAGGGCGTTCTCGCTGATCGCGGTGCCACCGGGCAGGTCGCCGCGGATGATGGCGCGCTTGACGTGGTCGTACGCCCGGTCGGACGCTGCCTGGCTCGTGACGGGGGTGCTCGGGGTGCTCACGGTCGTCGATCCTACGCCTTGCATGCAAGGGTGCATGCGATAGTGACACGAGGAGTTCACAATGGACCGGTACACCGGGCTGCGCAGCCCGATACGCTGGGCCACCACGTCAACGGAGACGTACTACAGGAGGTTCCGATGGAGCGGATCACCAGGGCCGACGATCGTGTGCACCGCCCAGCAGGGCCGTGGACACCGACCGTGCACCGGCTGCTCGCCCACCTGCACGAACAGGGGTTCGTCGCGGCACCGGAACCGATCGAGCACGGGGACACGCTCGAGACGGTGTCGTTCGTGCCGGGCACCGCGGGGGAGTACCCGTGGACCGCCGACGTCGCGAGCGAAGCCGCGCTCGTCACGACCGCACGCCTGCTGCGGCACTACCACGACGCCGCCGCGACCTTCCCGCGGGACGACTCCCGCGACGTGTGGTCCCAGGCGGAGCGCTGCCCCGCCGAGACGATCGTGCACGGCGACTTCGCCCCGTACAACTGCGTCTACGACGGCATCGCCGCAGTGGGGCTCATCGACTTCGACACCGCCCACCCCGGGCCTCGGGTGTGGGACGTCGCGAGCGCCGTGTACCGGTTCGCACCGTTCACGACCGGCATCGTCGAGGGGGCGACCGCCCCGTCGCTCGACGAACGACTCGATCGCGCCGCGGAGTTCTGCCGCGCCTACGAGCTCGACGCCCGGTCCCGGGAACTCCTCGCCGAGACGATGACCGGCTCGCTGGTCGCCCTCGTCACGACGATCGAGACCGAGGCCGCCGCCGGCAACCCGAAGTTCGTGAGCGACCTGGCGCACGGGCACGCCGACCTCTACCGGGCCGACGTTGCGTACATCGAGGAGCACGCCGAGGACATCGCCGCCGCCGTCGCCTGACGGTGGTGTCGGGCGTGACGGTGGTGTCGAGCACGACGGTGGTACCGGGCATGCTGGTGCGATGACGACGACCCCGGCACAGCTGCGCGCGATGCGCCTCGCCGCGCAGGGGGTCGCCGTGCCCGGACTCGGTCCCGCCGCAGCGGTCGAACGGATGACCGCCGTCCAGGGGCAGGACCTCGGGCAGGTGCTGTGGGCGATCGGTGTCCGGTCGCCCGGCTCGACGCGCGACGACGTCCGCGCCGCGTTCGACCGCGGGGAACTCGTCCGCTCGTGGCCGATGCGCGGCACCCTGCACGCGATGCGCCCCGACGACCTCCGACTCCTGCTCTCGCTGACCGCCGAGCGCACCATCCGCGCCATCGCCCGACGCGCGACGGAACTCGGGATCGACGACGCCGTCCTCGCCACCGCCCGTGACACCACCGTCGACGCGTTGTCCGGCGGGCGGGCACTCGTCCGTGACGACCTGTTCACCGCGTACCGGTCCGCCGGCATCGACCCGACCGGCGGTCGCGGCTACCACGTGCTGCTCCGCCTCGCACAGGAGGGCCTCGTCGCCTGGGGCCCGACCGCACGGGTCGGTCAGGGGCTCGTGCTCCTCGACGACTGGGCACCGGCGACCACCGACCTGCCCGAGCGGGACGAAGCGCTGCGCCGGGTACTCGTCGGGTACCTCCGCGGCCGGGGACCCTCGACCGAGGCCGATGCCGCGAGCTGGACGAAGCTCCCGCTCGGCGACGTCCGACGTGCCCGGGCGGCCGCCGGCGACACCGTGGAGGACCTCGGCGACGGGCTCCTCGCGCTCGCCGACCGCCCGGCCACCGGGGGCGTCCCGACCGGGCACCTCCTGCCCGGTTTCGACGAGTACCTGCTCGGGTACGCCGACCGCTCCGCCCAGCTCGACCCCGTGCACGCCGACCGTGTGGTCCCCGGGGGCAACGGGATCTTCCTGCCGATGGCCGTCCTCCGCGGGCGGGTCGTCGGCGCCTGGACCCAGACGGAGCGCTCCCGGGACGTCCGGGTCACGCTGACCCCGTTCGAACCGCTCGACGCCGCTGCCTTCCGCGCGCTCGAGGCCGCCGCCCGGCGCTACGCGGCGTTCCTCGCCACCCCCGTGTCGTTCTCCGTCGCCTGATACGCCGGTACGCACCCGTCGACGGAGCAGTATTCGTCGAGTGCCGGAACTGAACCCGACGATTCCCGCTCACTCGAAGGCGTCGGTGACGGCGACGGCGACGGCGACGGCGACGGCGCGAGCCGACCTGCCGGGGCCGCCCCGCGCCTCCAGGCAGCACCCAGCCGCCACGCGGCGGACTCCGACGCTCCCTCGGGTAATGTCGCAGGGCCATGACCGACAGCCCGGCCGACGCCACCCCGTACGAAGTCCTCGGCGTCCGAGCGACCGCCGACGACGACGAACTCCGCCGCGCCTACCGCCGCGCCGCCCGCGAGTCCCACCCCGACCTCGGCGGCGACGCCCGCCGCTTCCGCCAGGTCCAGATCGCGTGGGAACGCGTCGGCACCCCCGCCGCACGCCGCGCCTACGACGCGGGCTCCCAGCGTGGCAGCCAGCAGGGCACGTCCGGCCCGTCGGGTTCGTCGGCCTGGAGGAGCGACACCGGTCGCGACGCCTACGCACCCCCGGCGGCGCGTCGCGATTCACGGCCCCGGGCCCGGTCCCACGGACACCCCGGCGGTCGGTCGCGTGAGGTCTTCCTGCAGGCCGAACGCGAGTGGGTCGGCCTGGGTGACCCCATCGAGGATCCGTACGACCCCACGCTGATCCGCTCCGCGCCGCGGCACATCCGTCGGCTGCTGGCCGAAGCCCTCGCCGAGGAGGCGACCGCCTCGATCGTCGCCGAGATGGGCATCGGCGTGACGGTGTGGCACGACCTCGACGCCGGGGCCGAGGGCAAGCTCGACCACGCCGTCCTCACCCCGAGCGGCCTGTGGGCGCTCGAGTCCGTCGACTGGGGAGCCCCGGTCCGCGTCGAGCACGGCGAGATCACGGGCGAGACCCTCGCGCCGGGGGAACGTCCCGTGAAGGAACTCGTCCGCGCGGCCCGCGCCGTGCAGAAGACCACCCGCGTGAAGTTCACCGGCCGGCTGCTGGTCGTTCCGGACTCCGCCGTCGACGAGGACGTCCAGCTCGTCGGCTCGCCCCGGAAGCCCACGGCGCTCGTCGTCCGGCGGAGCGCCCTCGGCCAGGTGCTCAACGGCGTGTGGTCGCCCGAGGGGAGCGTCGACGTGTTCGAGCTCCGCGACCGCCTGCAGCAGACCGTCCGCTTCGTCTGATGGCCGAGCCGGTGGTGGTCCTCGTCGGCGGCTGGGAACACGAGTGCTGCGGACCCGCCGTCGAGATCGGCGACGTCGTCGAGTACGGCGTGGTGTCCGCGGACGGTGCGCGACGCTTCGACGAGGTCCGGCACGACACCGTGCCGAACCAGCGGATCCGGGGCCGCAGTGTCGAGATCTTCGCCGTCGGCCGCGAGGGACGGGTCGCGATCGAGCAGGTCCCGAGCGGATCCGCGATGTGCGGGAACGACGAGCACGACGACGGGCACCTCGAGGCGCGGTGGACGGGGCAGCCGGTCGAGGTCGAGTGGGACGGCGAGACCGAGTTCGAGGTCGTCGTCGACCCGTACGGCAAGCCGAACCGTCAGTAGCCGCGGAGCTTCTCGAGGTCCCGACGTTCCCGCTTGCTCGGGCGTCCCGCGCCACGGTCGCGCATCGGGACGAAGCCGGCTTCTTCCTTGGGGAGCCGCGGCGGGGTCTTGTCCTCGAAGTGCTTCGCGGCCTCGGGGGCGCTCGTCCGCTTCAGGATGATCCCGGTGACGACGACGATCCGGTCGAAACCGTTCTGGCGCACCCGGACCTCGTCCCCGGGGCCGATGGGCTGCGCGGGCTTCGCACGCTCCCCGTTCACCCGGACGTGACCGGCCTTGCACGCGGCGGTCGCGGCGGAGCGGGTCTTCGTGATCCGCACCGCCCAGATCCAGCTGTCCACGCGTGCCTTGGCCATCCCCACACTCTAGGCGCGCCCTACGCTGGGACGGTGGAGGACAGCGGGCAGGACGCGATCGCCCGGGCGCTGGCGCTCGGGGTCCTGCGGGACGCCGGGCTCGGGGACCGCCTGGTCGTGCGCGCGCATCACGGCGGGGGAGCGCGCGACGCCCTCGGGGTCCTCGTCGCCCGGACTCCGTCGTCCGTGACGATCGACACCCGCCGGGGTGCCGTCGAGGTCCCGCTCGCCGAC
>Ga0153924_1000109_pt1 | contig 60979 bp, 52 predicted proteins | sample TSNJ008MetaG_FD_104709 | JGI IMG/M metagenome (GOLD analysis project Ga0153924, IMG submission 104709) | Attine ant fungus gardens microbial communities from New Jersey, USA - TSNJ008 MetaG | ecosystem: Host-associated > Fungi > Mycelium > Unclassified | place: USA: New Jersey, Wharton State...
GAATTTCACCTCGTCAAATGCGAGGGTAGGACGAATCATCTTTTCTCTGGCAAGCTGCGATTCAAGGTCAATCCGTTCGGATTGGCGTTTTTCTATCTGTGCTGTAATAATGTCAACCGCCTTTCCTGCGCTGTGTCACGCAGCCGTAATACTGATGGAATTTACCTGTATGCAACGTACCGCTAAAGCCCGTCATGGCAGCTTTGCAATGTCCGAACAACGGTTGTCAAGGTGTTTTATGATTTTTGGGCAAAAAAACAAAACGGGGTGCAAAATGATCCTGTCTTATCGGGAGTAGCTACAATCGCCACTCACTATGTAAGAGGGGGGGCCTTGATTTTGTCATATAAGTAGATTTGTTGACCGCTATGGCTTGTCAGGCCAAAATTCAGCGCTTTGACGGCATCGGAATAATACGTGGGCAATTCAAATATATTTTCAAAGCAACTACTTATTCCAGCATATATATTCTTCCGTTTCAAAATACCATTAAGTTTGTTCAAGTCTTTTTTTATATTGAGCATTATGTTGTCCGAGCTTATAATAATTATAATGTAATTGGAGTATACAGCATACTTGAATGCAGGTTGCATGCCCCGAAACAAATCTCTAAAATATGTAAGCTTGTCGTATTCAGGGTTACATTGGGTAAAATCCAAAACAGCCACATAAAGATTGGTTTTAAGGCCGCCATAGAGGATGGCTATATGGGCCGTATATAGCTCTCTATCAACAATGCTCCCATCAATGAGTTTTGTTATTAATAATTCCTGATATGTGTTCTCATAGTCTTGATAAAATCTACTTGCGCTGATTTTTTGGGAGAACAGATTGCACAAGGCTTCAAAAACCGCCGGATCATCCGGTTCAAATGATTTGTTGCACGCAACTATAGTTAAATTGACTACATGGACATTATTTTTATTAAAAAGCTTCCCGGAAATCCGTTCGTATTTCAATTTATCGCTAAGCATGAAGGTTATTACTCGCGCGTTGGCCATGTCGTCAATAAAGCCCTCTTTCTTAAAAAACTCTTGCGATTCCATGCAAAAATTTCCATTTGTGGTTATTTCGTTCCAAAAACGGTCGTCCGTAACAATCCCTTCCGTGTACGCTATAAGATTATAGTCAGTAGTATCGTACATCATAATAGGATTCTTCAAAATTTCAAACGACTCATTCAACAGATGCTGAAAATCGTGGTCATCCCTTAGTTTTTCAATCATTTCAATCTTTTCAGATAAGGTAGACATATCAATTTACCTCCAGTTTATTTTTGCAATCCCCATTGTTTGAAATCCTTTATAAGATCGTACAGAAATATATTCATTATTTCAAATTGGGACTTATTGTTTATATGACATGAAAGATAATATATCATCCCGCCCGCAAAAAAATTTGACAAAACAATGTATTGGGCATTTATCTTTTCATTTGCATTTTTTTCTATAAATAAATTAAAGCATGAAAGAATAAAGTCAAATAGTATGTTTAAAGTCTCCTGATCGGCATCCTGAATTATATTTTTAATTATGTTCTTATTTTCATCCGTAAATTGATTAACTAACTTTTCTATATTTTCATATGTATCACCTTCTCTGATATTATTATTAGTAGTTAATTCTTCCAACCAATATTTTAACAAACTATATTTGTCGGTATAATGCGCATAAAAAGTAGCGCGGCTTGTCAACGCCTCTCCGCATACATCTCTCACTGTTATTTTTCTGAAGTTTTGACGTTTCAGGAGCGTAGATGTGGCGGCGCACAAGGATTTTTTTGTTTTTGAAATTCGCAAATCGTCTTTCCGCATGTTTAGAGACATATAATTCCCTTCAATAACATATAAGTATCATCAAAACCTAAGTCAGAATCTCGGAGTATCTTTTGGTTGCATTTTCATTTCCAAATAGGTTGACACATCATAATTATGGTAAGTCGTTTTAAAAGTGCAATTATCATATTTTGAAACGATTTTACGAACAGTAGAAATCCCTTTACCTTGACGCTCATACATAGTTGTTTTTCCACGAAAAATAATCTTGTTTGTTTCCGCCGGCGTAGCGGTGCTGTTATTGATCATAATCAGCTTTTCACCGGAAGACCTGGATCCCACTGTAAAGGATACGCTTTTGCGTTCCGAAGCAGCCGCGGCTTCTATGGCATTTTCGAGCAAACAATCAACAATCCTGCAAATATCAATATTATTAATATAGAAATTGTCTGTTCGGCTTAGCAGCTTTATACTCAATTTTACATTCATTTTTTTTGCGTAATCACATTTTCCTATAAGAATTGAAATAAGCGATGGATTCTCCCTCATGCTTTTGTGCAAATAAGAATCTTCTTCATGACTGTCGGCATTATCGCGCGAAAGAACACGAATATATTCATCCTTATATCCAACTTCATTTTTGACGGACTCATACAGTTCCCATAAATTTGTTAGTAAAAAGATCAAAATAAAAATGGAAAATATAATTAAATTTGCGACAATCTGATTAGAAATGAATAAAGGAATCCCGACAATCATTAGGTATATGACCGTGGCTTTTAAAATGTAAAGGGCCATTTCTTTTTTGAAGTCTATAAATAAGTTGAGGTCAATTGTGTAATTATAGCGCTTTATTAAATATTTCGTTGCAAGATAGATCATCCAAATAACGCAAAAAAGAGTAAACTGACAAGCGGCGTCCAGCATATAATTATATCTGTCCGTTGCCTGTACAAAGAAAAGCGTATTAAGTATGCGATTGAATATTTGAACGATAGCATAATATAAGTAGACATGCCCCATTAGCTTAATAGAACGCATCGGGGGAATATTCAAAACTTTAACGCCTATGATATAGTACAATAGAGCAAATATCGGATTGGGATTCACCACAAGCGCATAAACTGTCGGTGTAAAAGATCGCATGCCGCCGATAAAATAAATCGCGTATGCCCATATGGTATTGAGTACTCCCCCGACTAAAAAAGCAAAAACGGCTTTTTGTTTTCTGTCGGCCTTCTCGCCAAAAATATGCAAAATGAGAATAGCGATAAGATATATAAAGACAAAGGTGAAAATAAAGGTCATAACAGCCAATATTACCTGCATGGTTCTGGAATAAGCAAATTCGGAATACATACTATTTCACCACTACTTTCATTGACGACATTTAATGTGAAAATTTAAAAACACGACTTTCCCATACCCAGTGATCGGCCGAAGAATACTTTATTTTGTTATTTTACCATAAACGCATCAAAAATTCCATTTTTTCTTTCACACTCCTATTACTGTTCACCGTTAACAAACTAGCGCGGACTTTCCTTTGGAACTACCTACAAAACAGACTGACCGTTCATCCTGCGAGGGTATCAATCTTTCGGCTGGATGGGTGCGGCCTTGCCGCCTATCTGAGTTTCACACGCGCCTGTTGGCTCTCGCAAAACAGATGAAAATCCCGCAGTGGAAAGGAGCAACATGCGATGAAACAGACTATTCCTGCGGCCGGTGTGGATGTGAGTAAGCGGTTTAGCGACTATGTGCATCCTTGCGCCGAACAACGACATTCTGGCTTACATGAAGATTTACCATGACTTACTCAGCATGGAACGCGCTGCGGCCGAGCTGCGGCTCGCGGAGGAGAAATACGGCGTTGCCCCGGTTATCGTAATGGAATCCACATCCCATTATCACCTTATACTGCTTCAGTTTTTCAAAGAAGCCGGGTATGAGGTGATTGTAGTCAATCCCATTCAAAGCGGGGCGCTGAAAAACATCAATGTTCGCAAGGTGAAGAACGATAAGGTGGATGCCTACAAAATCGCCATGCTGTACCGTCTGAAGGTGCTGCGGACTTCTCAGGTTCCTGTTGACAGTCTGCGCGGACTGCGACTCTTGTGCCGCCAGCGGTCTGAGCTGATGGGAGATGTAACACGCTATAAAAATCGGTTGACAGCATATCTGGATCAAGTCTTTCCCGGTTATGACAAAGTGTTTTCCGATGTGGGAGGAGCATCATCCAGAGCTGTCTTGAAAGAGTGCCCAACGCCGCAAATCTTGCTTCTAAAGAGCGAAGGCGAGCTTGTGGGGCTGATCCGTTTGGCCGGGTACAAGGGATTGGCATTTGGACAGAAAAAGGCGGCAAAACTTTGGGAAGCCGCAGAAGGGGCAATAAAGCTCGGCATCCACGCTCCCGGTAATTCCGCTGTCATCCGTGCGGTGCTGGAAGTGTTGGAAGCCTTACTTCAGAGTGTTTGGCAAATTGAGCAGGACATAAAAGCGCTTGTCGTACAAGAGTCATATATCCAAGAAAACCTTGCCCCCTTGCAGACCATTCCGGGAATTGGTTAGCATTCCTCTCTCATTATTCTCTCTGAAATTGGTGACTTTACTCTGTTTCAAAAGCCGAAGCAGCTTGCGGCTTACTTCGGCATCGACCCATCGGAGCGGCAATCCGGCAGCTTTTCAGGCTCGAAGAACAAGCTGTCCAAACGCGGTTCTGCCTATGTACGTTCTGCGCTCCACATGGCTGCTGTCACTTCTGTTATCTCGCAGAAAAAGCGTCCGGCAACCAATCCTGTGCTCCATACCTATTACGAGAAAAAGTGCAAATCCAAGCGGGGAAAGGTTGCTATGTGTGCTGTGATGCACAAAATCTGCAATATTATCTTTGCCATACTTCGCGACCAAACGCCTTTTGAGCTACGTCAGCCGGAGCCACACGCTAAGCGCTTGGGGCTACCCGCTGCTGCCTGACTTGTCTGAATACGTTTCAGGCCCGGTATAATGTCGGGCCTTGTTGTTATGCCCTGCTTTTCTATTTCAAAGCTTTCTGCGCTATTTTCAAATTTTGCTTGACTTCGCTTAGCTGGTCAATAACGTGAAATGACAGAAAACGGCGCATATCACCGAAGCGCGGAATGCGAAAAACGAAGGATGACCCCTGTTATTCGCACTCATGCCGGATTATATAAAGCTACGAAAAAAAATTTTCACCGAGGTATAAAATCCCTCTTGACAAATCTGGGCTGCTGATGCAAGCTAATGATGGGTTACAAAAGTAATCCGCAGAGGGAGGAATGATTTTGAATCCATTGGTTGAGAAAATCGCCAACGCGGAGCTTGAAGTGCTAAAGGTTCTTTGGGCGGCTGAACATGAAATGACGATAAAAGATATACGAAAAACGCTTTCGGAGCAAACCGATTGGGAGGCGTCTACCATAAAAACGCTTGTTTACCGCTTGACGGAAAAACGTGTAATCAAAGCAGACAAACGCAATGTTTTTTACTATACCCCCGCCATCAGCGAACAGGAGTATAACGACTACGCCACGCAGACCATGATCGACAAGCTCTACGGCGGGAGCGCGAAAAACCTTGTCGCATCGCTTGTCGGCGCGGGTAAGCTCACGGACGATGACATTAACGAATTGCGGTCGTTATTCAAGGTGGGTGATTGAAATGGGCGAAACCTTAAACGAAACCGTAAAACTTATCCTTTGCCTTTCCATATCGGGAGGACTGTTCGCCCTCGCGCTGTTTGTCTTGAAGCCGTTTGTACGAAACCGGCTTTCAAAGTCATTTCAATACTACATTTGGCTTGTGGTGCTGCTCCGTTTTATTGTGCCGTTCACCTTTGGCACAAACTTGATGGACTTCATGCTTAACACTCCCAACGCCTTGCAATCGGCGGAGGAAACGGTAATCCCGAATAACAACCCTGTAAACCCCGCGAACGCAAATCCGGCTATCACCGACAATCCCGTCAACAATAGCGCGCCTGATATATCGGAGCAACAACAGTCAACGCCGATAAGGGCGGATAGCGCGCAGCCGCTTGACCTTGTGAAAACGCTTGCGGACAATCTTTTATGGATATGGCTTGCGGGTATGGCGATATCGCTTGCGTTCAACCTGCTCGGCTACCTGCGTTTTATGCGGTATATTTGCGGCGCGGCTGTCGCTGCGGAAATACCTGACTGCGGCGCGAAAGTGTGCAAAAGCCGCTTCGCGCCTACGCCTATGCTTGTCGGCGTGATTAGGCCACGAATCTATCTGCCCGACATTGAATACACCGATGATCAGCTTGACAATATCCTGCGCCATGAGCTTACCCATTTGCGGCGGCGCGATGTATGGATGAAATGGTTTGTTACTTTGGTCGTGTCTGTGCATTGGTTCAATCCGGTTGTGTACTTTATGCGCCGTGAAATTAACCGCGCCTGTGAAATGTCCTGCGATGAAGCCGTGATCCGCGACCTCGACAGCGCGGCAAAACAGAGCTACAGCGATACGCTGATTTCAGTCGCTGCCGAGAGCCGTTACCCTGTCGGCGTAATGTCCACAACCATGTGCGAGGAAAAGAAAACGCTGAAAGAAAGGCTTGTGGCGATTATGAGCTACAAGAAAAAAACGAAAATTGCAATTCTAATTACCGCTGTCCTTGCCATAGGAATTACGGGAAGCGCGTTTGCTTTTGGGGCGGGAATCCCTTTATTCCAACCCACATATTATGAAGCCAAGTTCCCTTATGAACACATTTCAGACATCAGCACGGAGGATATGACTACGTTGATTCTGAATATGGTCAAACATTCGGGCGCTGATATATATATGTTCCAAACTCCACAAAACATCCATTTAAACCCTGATTGGACGCTACGCGATTTCACAGCGCAAGTACTGATTTCAGAGCATAAAAACGGTGCGTTAATGTACAGACCGTATCAAATACGCATATTTCCCGAAGAGCGTATGATACGGATATACCCTTGGGATACGCTTGAACCCGCTGATACAAGATTTCGTTACGCCCCGTTCATTTCGTATTGGGACGCACTGATATACCTGCCGATTGATGCGATGGAAGAAGTGGCAGAAGGAGCGCGAGCGATTGGCAGACCGTACTTTTATTCGCTGCAATACGACACCCATGTAGATCAATTCTGCGGCATCTTCTACAATAAAAATGGTGTTTTGGACACCTACCGCCCATCCCCATCGGCGGCATTTGTTTTCTTCCCAATGGTAAAGGACACAGACAATCCAAACAGCTATACCGGTATTAACTGTACCTCTTTATATTACTACGCGGATAGCACCACCCAAAGAATGAATGTTGATTTAACAAACAACGAAAACGAAAATAACACAGTTATCCCGCTTTATACGGCGCGGCTTACGCATGACGGCTCTGTGCAGACTATTGAATTGGAAAAGGCGAACGAATTTAGTTATATACTGCGCGTGGCAGATATGAACGGCAAAACGCTCTGGGAAACCAGCGCCGACACCCCGCACACAGGCTGGAACGCGCTGTTTTTAACGCATATCGATGGCAAAGACTATCTGATGCAGTACAATCCGATGATGTATCAAGGAGGCTGTACCTATTATTTCCGTGTTTTTTCGCTTGATAAGGACGGGAAAGAACTCCTGCTGGATGAAGGCGATGTTGACTTCGGCATAAATCCGCCCGGAGGAAGCGGCAGCTTTCGCAGAAGTGATATTGAGCCGGTCAAGGCGTTTTTCGAGCATGTAAATCAATATCTGCCAAGCGGCTATCTGCTGGTGAATACGGATGATCATATCGGCAGGCTCATACCGGGCGGCGCTTCATATAGCACACAAGACGCTCCGATTACCGGCTTACGTGACTATTTCTTTGAGAGCGCAGATTTGTCAATGAACGATCAAATGGAGCTGTTTATTCAGAATTATACTGAGCAATGCGGCGCTATGGAAGATTAGACGAAATAGATTACCATGTGGCCTGACCGCCGAGGTTATCCCGGCGCATAGCCCGGACAAGTAAAGAACCATAACTGCCAATACTCAGCAATTTGGCGGGACGAGGGAGAAGCCTTCCAATGGCAGCTATGCCTTGGGGAGGCTTTGCCTTTTAATCAGACAATATCCGTTTGCCGGGTATGGTGGGACTTCGTGCCAAGTTCGGGTTGTTGACAAAGCCACTCAGGTCTGCCGCCATACGTTTTTACCTCCTTTTTTTGTGATTGACATACAATAAGGCCCGACTATAAAAGTCAGGCCCGAAAAATAAAAAACATTCCTCCCAAATATTCAATTATCTACTTCAATACACAACCGCCTTCCCTTTGTCCATAAAGAGCAGCGATGATGTGTATCACCAAAAATTTGTATCTTTATTTAGCATTATAAGGAGATAGTCAAAAAATTTCCTGAACTATATGATTACTACATTAGACTGCGTGAGTCTGACGCCGGAGAAATTAAAGCTCAATCTCTTTCGGAATTAGGTAAACAGCTTGAAACGTTACTTATTAAACTCTAAACAATTAATCAGCCTATTTCAGTGCAACAACTACAATTATCCTGAAGGGTTGTCTGCCCGTGAAGAGGCAAATATATGAAGCTGCTAACTGTACCAACGGAAGTCTGATAGCAATTTTCTGTTTTACAGAAATCGAATATAATTATGCTCGACAGGTAGTCATATCAGCAGGGTACGCAGCGCAGATAGATAAGTCGATATTCTTGATAGACTGTAGAAATGATAATAAACCTTCAGTTTCGATTGCTTGAGGAAATATAAGAACCGCCCAAAAGCGGTTCTTAATCAAAATACTACTCACTTGAACGTGTCTGTAAAGCGTTTTATTTACCAGCGTTTTGCCAGTTCCTATCATTCCACTCCGACCATGGGTAAGTTCTTATGGGACTTACCCGTTTTTTATTGTACCTCTTTTGTTGCACGGAAACATGCAACAAAACCCGCTGTGTCGGCTACTAAAAAAAATGTTTTCTGATTAGAGGAAAAGCAGTGTGTACAAAGTAAAGAAAAGGGGGTATGTTATAAAAGAAATTTTTTTAAATCCATTTATTCAAAAAGGATTTCAAATTTCCTATGAAAGCAAGCATTGGAAGATTTGGCGAACTGTAATTTCGCCGGGAACCTGCATTTACTGTTTCTCAATGAATGGCCGAATTCTTTCTGTTGATGATCCTCGGTTAATGGAAATCCCAGTTCATCCGAATTGCAAGTGCTATATTGAAACAGTAACCGCCATTTCAGCTGGTACCGCGACTAACGCGGGTTCAGATGGCGTAGATCAGTATGTTGTCTTGCATGGAGAACTACCGCCTTGTTATTTAACTCAGGATGAAGCGAAAACCCTGGGGTGGAAAAAGTGGTTAGGGAATTTAGCAGAAATTCTTCCGGGAAGAATGATAGGGGGCGATGTTTATAAAAAATCGTGATAAGCGACTGCCAATCGCGGAGGGACGTGTTTGGTATGAAGCAGATTTTGATTATGTAAGCGGATTTCGAACCGGCTGCCGTTTGCTGTATTCCAATGATGGTTTGCTCTTCGTTACATATGATCATCACTTGACATTTTCTGAAATTGAATTGGAGAACTGATATGAACTATATTACGCTTGACTTCAACGGCATAAAGTCCATGTATGATTTGCATACCTATCTGAAAAAAGTATTCCTTTTACCTGACTACTATGGGTACAATATGGATGCGCTTTGGGATTGTCTGCACTGTTCATTTGCTGAGCCTACGATGATTACTCTAAAGCATTTATCTAATTTACCCAAAGAGATGGATGAAGCTATCAAAATCATGAAAGAGCTTTTTTGTGATCTTGAAAAGCAAGATTCTGAAGTAACAATTCAAGTGTTAGAAGATTGGGATGAAACTTCTGTTGGCAATAAAGAATTCATGATATAGTGTAACATACTACTCGCTTGAAAGTCTGCGAATCCTTAATTTTACTGGGGTTTTCCAAGTCCCATAATTCCATTCCGCCCATTCCATGATGTAATGGTGGCACAGCTCCCGCATCTCCTCCTCCCGGTGGGCAAACAGCGCGTCCCATACGCCCACCGTCTCCATCCCCGCGTCCCTGGCCGCCTGGCAGTAGTCCGGCGTATCGTCAAAAAAGAGACATGTTTCCACCGCTGCGCCGCATGCCTCCGCCGCAGCGCGGTACAGCTGCGGATTCTTCTTGTCAAGCCCCATTCCCTGCGTGGTCAGCATCCCATCCAACAGCCCCGCCAAACCATGGCGCTCCAGCGCCGCCTGGCAAAGCTCCGGCATGCAGGAGGTCAGAAGAAAGAGGCGCTCCCCCCTCGCCCGCAGATGCCGGAGCAAGTCTTTTGCCCCGGGCTTCAAATCCAACGCTGTGCTGTAAGCCCCCCAGGCCATGCGCTTCCACTGGGCAATGATCTCTTCCGGACTCTCAGGGAGAGAAAATTGCTCCCTGGTATATACCGCCGCCTCCGGAAAGCTATGGTGGGTGACATAATCGGTATACTCCTGTGGAACAGGCGAAATGCCACGGCTTTGCAGAAAGTCTATGTCAAGGTCCAGCCAAACTCCGTTGGAGTCCAGCAGCGTACCATCCAAATCGAAAAAGTATACCATATCTCAGCTCTCCTCCCCCAGAGTAAAACGCCAAGGGAAGTCCACCGCCTCCTGGGCGTAGTCAATTCCAATCCGTCTCCCAATGATAACTGCCCCATCGGACACCGGCTCCCCCTCTGTCACAAAGAGGTCGCCACCAAACAGAGGATGTCCGTTCTGCTCACGCGTAATCCCCAGTCCCAAACAGAGTTTGCCCGGACCATTGAGAAACTGCTTGCGCTGATAGGGCGTGAGCTCCTCATACTTGCGTGCAAAGCGGTTTCCTGCTATAATATCCCTGTCTTCGCGCCGCACGTGCCGGACACAGCGGATGAGCACGGCGCATGGCTCCCCCTCCGGCTCGGTGACGAAGTTCAGGCAGTGGTACATCCCGTAAATCAGATAGACATATGCATGCCCGGGCGGAGCAAACAGCATCTCTGTGCGTGCCGTTCTCCGGTAACCATAGGCGTGACAGGCCTTGTCCACCCGGCCGACATAGGCCTCCGTCTCCGTGATACGGCACAGGATATCCTGACCCTGCCAGCGGCGCACAATCTGTCTGCCCAGCAAATCGCGGGCCACCTGCACCGTGTCCCGGTTATAAAAATCATGTGATAATATCTCCATACAAACGCCTCATTTCAGTGTGCTGTGCCGCAATTTTACCATATCCCTATTCTTTTTTCAATTGAGAGGTCTCACATGAAACAACCGCCGATCAAACGCCTTGCCAAGCCCATGCTGTTTGCCGCCGCCTTTATTTGGGGCTCCTCCTTTTTCATTATGAAAAACACACTGGACGCCATTCCCACATTCTATCTGCTGGCAACCCGCTTTACCGCGGGGGCGCTTCTGTTGGGGCTGGTCTTCTGGAAGCGGCGCCGCCGGCTCTCCCGAGACTACCTGTGGCGCGGCGCGGTGCTTGGAGGACTGCTCTTTCTGGCCTATGTCATACAGACCTTTGGTTTGGCGCTGACCACCCCCTCCAAAAACGCCTTTCTCACGGCGGTTTACTGCATTATCGTCCCCTTTCTTCACTGGGCGGCGGCCCGCAAAAAACCGGACCGGTATCACATTTTGGCGGCGGTCCTCTGTGTGGCGGGGGTCGGCTTCGTCTCATTAAACGGAACTTTGTCCATGGAAGCAGGAGATTTTCTCACTCTGATATGTGCCTTTTTTTATGCCGCCCACATTGTGGCTGTATCACAGCTCTCCCAGACGCGGGATATCTGTCTGTTAACCGTGCTTCAATTTCTGTTTGCAGCCGTCTTTTCCTGGATCGGCGGACTGCTTTTTGAGACCTTCCCCGCGCAGGCATATACCCGCCCTGAGGTGCTGCTTCCCCTGGCCTACCTGTGTATCATGGCAACGGCGGTGGCGCTGCTGTTTCAAAATGTGGGACAGGTCTGGTCCGACCCCGCCTCTGCTGCCATCATCCTCTCGCTGGAGTCGGTTTTCGGCGTACTGTGCTCCGTCCTCTTTTATGGCGATGCAATGACCCCTCCCCTGCTGTTGGGGTTCACGCTCATTTTTATTGCGGTGATCTGCTCGGAGACCAAATTCTCTTTTCTGAGCAAAGCGTTGGCCACACCACCCTGAAGATGATCCTATCCCGGGAGTACCGGCACAGCGCTTGAACGGAAATGATGCTAACTGAAACTACAAAGCTGGCCGGAATTGCTTCCCGGCTCTCACTGACAGGATGGATTCGTATGATGCTGAATATCTATGAATATCTGGAACAATCTGCCGCGCGGGCGCCGGAAAAGGTGGCCTTTTCCGATGAAACGGAGTCTGTCACATTCCGGGAGCTGTTGCGCCGAACGCAGGCGCTGGGCGCCCATATCGCCGAAACGGTGGGAGAAATCAACCGCCCGATCGGCGTCCTGACCGACCGCACCGTGTCCACGCTGGTGGCCTTTTTCGCCGTGGTGGCCAGCGGGAACTATTACGTTCCCATTGACGATGGCATGCCGCGGGAGCGCCTGCGCTCCATCCTGACACAGGTAAGTCCTCCTCTGGTGCTAAATCCCCTGGCACACAGCAAGGGCACGCAATATCTGGAGGGCCTTTACCCCATAATCGGCTGCGCGGACATCCCCCCCGGAGAGGGTGGTTCCCCCCAGCTGCTGTCTCAACTGCGCCACAAGGTGCTGGACATTGACCCGCTGTACACCATTTTCACCTCCGGCTCCACAGGCACCCCCAAGGGGATTGTCATCTCCCACCGCAGCGTCATTGACTTTACCGACTGGATGGCCGAGACCTGTAAATTTTCCGACACGGATGTGATGGGAAACCAGGCTCCATTTTACTTTGACCTCTCGGTCAAAGATATCTATTTGACCTTAAAATGCGGCGCTTCTACACACATCCTGCCAAAAAAGCTATTTCTTTTCCCGCTGCTGCTGCTGCAGGAAATTGAGAAAAAAGAGATTACCGCCCTGGTTTGGGCCACCTCAGCGTTTAATCTGGTGGCCAACTCCGGCGCGCTGGAGCGCGTCCAGCCGGAAAAGCTCAACAAGGTCATCGTGGGGGGCGAAGCCCTGCACGCAAAGCGGCTCAATCTGTGGCGGCGGGCACTGCCCCAAGTACAGTATACCAATCTGTACGGCCCCACCGAGGTGACGGTGGACTGCACCTGGTTCCCAATCCGCCGCGATTATGGTGATGATGAACCCATTCCCATTGGCTATCCCTGCCGTAATATGGACATCCTTCTTTTGGATGAACAGCTTCACTTAACAGCGCCCGGCCAACCCGGAGAAATCTGCGTGCGGGGAACGGGACTTGCCAAGGGCTATTTTGGAGACTGGGACAAAACCCGCGCCGCCTTCATTCAAAACCCCCTGAACCCCCACTACCCCGATATCCTCTACCGCACCGGCGATTTGGCGGTATCCAATGAGGAGGGATTGCTGGTCTTTCTGACCCGGCGGGACGGGCAGATCAAACATATGGGCTACCGGATTGAGCTGGGGGAGGTGGAGTCCGCCCTGCTCGCCCAGCCTGAGGTGGCGGAGGCCGTCTGCTTTTTTGACAGGGAGCGGGATAAAATTATATGCTGCTATGTATCCCGGCTGGAGCGCAACCTGCTGGCCCGCTCTATGAGGGACGTGCTGCCAAGCTACATGCTCCCGAATGTCTGGATTTCCTATGATGCGCTCCCCTATAATGCCAATGGAAAAATTGACCGGGTTAAGTTAAGGGAGGATTATGTTAGCTCAAATTCATGATTACAGCCAGATCTCTCCGCTGGTTTCCGCCTGTCTGAGACCGGGTGTGCTCACCAATTGCGTGCTGACGCCGGAGGACTACCGCCGTGAAATTGCCGCGGGAACCTTGCTGCATCTCCAATGGGCCGGCGGCCTGGTGTTTTTGCGCCGGCGGGAGGACTTTGACCTCCTGAATTTTTATCTCAACGACCCAGCACGCCTCCCTGACTGGCAGCCGGCGCGGGAGACCGTGCTGGAACTCCCCCGGCGCGGATCGGGCGCAAGCCCCGCCGCCGCTTTCTGGGAGACCCTGGGCTTCTTCCCCCTGTTAAACCGGGTACGTCTGAGCCGGCCCAAGCTGCCTGAAACCCCTGCTGATCCCCAGGCAGAAATTTCACTGGCACAGGCCATGTCCCTTTTAACTTCTTCCTTCGACCCGCGCACCGGCTGCCTCCCCGCCGCGGAGTGGTTGGCAGAAGATTTCCACGCGGGCCGGGTGCTTGTCAAAACAGATGGAGCGGACAAGCTCATAGGCTTACTGCGTTACTCCCGCGGCAGCGCGGCGGAAATTCGCCACCTGGCGGTGGCTCCCGCGTTTCGCGGGCAGGGCGTTGCCAAATCCCTGGTGGCTCAGTTTAACAGCGCCACCTTCGCCTCCCGCGCTCAGGTCTGGGTGCGGGAGGATTATGCCGCGGCCCGGAGCGTCTACGAGAACTCCGGATTCTCCCCCGATGGCTGGATCTCTACAGTATATACAAAGGAGTGTACCCAAAATGGATCAACTGATGAAGATTTTAAGTGAATGCTGCCCCGGCGTAGACTTTGAGCAGGAACAAAACCTGGTGGACGATGGCATCATCACCTCCCTGGACATCGTTACCATTGTCTCGGAAATCATGGAGGTCTTTGATATTGAGATTTCGGTGGACGACCTGATGCCCGAGCACTTCAATTCCACCCAGGCCATGTTCCGCCTCATTGAGGAAAAGCGCGCATGAGCTTTACCTCCCCGGCCTTTTTTCTCTTCGTTTTGGTTTTGGTGCCGGTGTATTATCTGGCTCCAAAGCGGAGCCAGTGGATCATCCTGCTGATTGCCAGCTATGCTTTTTATCTGTTTGGCAGTGTAAAGGCTGTGTTCTATCTGGTATTTACCACCATCACCACCTATACGGCCGGTCTGCTTTTGGACAGGCTGAACCGGCGGCGCGCCCATCTCGCCCCTGAGGAAAAGACGTTGGGCGCCAAGCGGATCAAACGGCAAAAAAAAGCGGTCATTGTCTGCGCCCTGCTGATGAGCTTCGGCCTGCTCTATCTGGTAAAATACTGGAATTTTACCGCGGAACTGCTCTCCGGCATCACAGGCGCGGCGGTGCCGGGCCTGAATTTGCTGGTACCGCTGGGGCTGTCCTTTTATCTCTTTCAGTCTGTGGGCTATGTCATTGACATCTACCGGGGAAAGTATGAGGCGCAGGCCTCCCTGCCCCGCTTCGCCCTGTTCGTCTCCTTTTTCCCCCAGATCATCCAGGGGCCCATCAGCCGCTATGACCAACTGGCTCCCCAACTCCTGGCGCGGCGCAGCGTGAACTGGGACCACCTGAAATATGGCATCCAACTGGCTATGTGGGGCTACTTTAAAAAACTGATCATTGCTGAACGTATCGGCGTAGCTGCCAATACAGTCTTTGCCGACAACAGCGCTTACGGCGGGGCTGTGCTGGCGGTGGGCGTTCTCGCCTACTGTATCCAATTATACTGCGACTTCTCCGGAGGAATTGACATTACCCGGGGCGTGGCGCAGATGCTGGGGATCAATTTGATAGAAAACTTCCGCCGCCCCATCTTCTCCCAGAGCCTGACGGAATTCTGGCGGCGCTGGCATATCAGCTTAGGCGGCTGGCTGCGGGACTACCTCTTTTTTTCCCTCTCCCTTTCCAAACCCTTTGCCAGGCTGGGCAAATGGGCCCGCAAGCATATCCCCGGGAAGGCGGGAAAAATCCTTGCCACATCCCTGGCCACCTTTATTGTCTACTTTGTCATCGGAGTTTGGCACGGAGCCAACTGGCGGTATATCGCCTTTGGCTTCTATAACGGCCTGATCATCACCGCCTCCCTTCTGTTGGAGGATCGGTTTATCAGGCTGCGCCAAATATTCCGCATGAGCGACCATCCGGGCTGGCGCCTGTTTCGCATGGGACGCACGGCGCTGCTGGTGTTCATTGGCCGGTATATCACCCGCGCCCCCCGCCTTCTGGTGGGGGTGGATATGCTGTGGCGAACGGTTTTCGACTGCCGAATCAGCCAGCTTTGGGACGGATCTCTGCTCACCCTGGGCATCACCGGATTTGACTACGGTGTGGTCCTTTCAGGGGTGGCTGTGCTGCTGCTGGCAGAGTACCAGCAGGAAAAGGGCGTTGCCATCCGCGACACATTGGCGCGGAAAAACCCCCTCCTCCAGTGGCTGGCCATCGCCATCCCCATGGCGGTCATTCTCCTTTTTGGCATTGTGATCCGCAGCTATGTCCCGGCGCAGTTTATCTATGCACAGTACTGATTTCGGAAGGAGTCTATCATGACATCCAAACGCTGGCTTATTCTCTTTCTTTCCACCACGTTGCTGCTCATCGGCCTGTACGCCGGTTTCAATATCCTGGCGGATCCCTTTGGCGTCTTTGGCGATCCGGTATTCCACTGGTACAGCTACAACAGCACCATGAACCCCCGTGTGGCCAAAGTAACCTATCTGGAGGCGCACCACGAGGAATTTGATTCCTACATCATTGGCTGCTCCTCCACCAGCGGGTACTCCGTTCCCTTGCTCAATGAATATCTGGATGCCAGTTTCTACAACATGATCAGCTACGGCGCGGACATGCTGGACGCGGAACAATTGGCGGAGTATCTGGTGGAGCACTACACCGTCAAAAACTTGGTACTCAATGTCTATCTTGATAACGCAGCCCGGTACGACTGGGGGGAGGATGACATCGCCTACCGCCAGCATTACAAAGTCTCCGGCGCGGACGCTCTTGATTTTTATCTGCAATACCTGTTTGCCACCCCCCAATATGCCTTGGATAAACTGAGCGCCGTGGGAAAGGACACCGAGATGCAGCAGTATTTTGATGTCTTTGATATGAATACCGGAGCCTATGACAAGCGGGTACGGGACGGTGAACAGATCAGCGATTTGGAGCACTATTACCAGGATTATCCGGTGTTTCAGGATTATCCTGCCGGATACCGCACTCTGCCGGAACTGGAGCATTGTATGCAGAGCGTGGCTGCCATTCGGGATTTGTGTGAGGAGCGCGGCATCAACCTCTATGTGATCAACTCTCCGGTCTATTATGAGTATTTAAACTACTTTTCTTCAGAGGATTTGGCCGCCTACTACACCGCCCTGGCGGAGGTGACTCCCTTTTGGGACTTCACCTTCACCTCTGTGAGCTATGAGCCGCGCTATTTTTATGATGCCACCCATTTCCGCAACGCGGTGGGTGACATGGCCTTGGCCTGCATGTTCTCTGATGACAGCGTGTACCGCCCCGCCGGGTTTGGAACCTATGTCACCACCGAAAATGTGTCACAGCAGATTGCCCTGCTGAATGAAAACCTTGCTCAGCCGGAGGAGGCGTACACCACCTCAGTCCCCATCCTCCTTTACCACAACATTGATCAGCTGGGAGACGCAGAAACAACCATCTCTGCCGAGACCTTCCAAAGTCACATGCTGGCATTAAAAGAAGCGGGATACAACACGGTCAGTTTTGACGAGCTGATCTCCTACGTGTATCAAGGGGTGCAGTTGCCAGACAATCCTGTGGTCATTACCTTTGATGACGGTTATCTCAGCAACTATACCATTGCCTATCCCATCCTTCGGGAGCTGGAGATGAAAGCCACTATTTTTGTCATCGGCAGCTCTGTGGGCAAGGATACCTATAAGGATACCGGCATTGCCATCACCCCCCATTTCTCCTACTCCCAGGCCCAGGAGATGATTGACTCCGGCCTCATCTCCATCCAGTCCCACACTTATGACATGCACCAATGGGAACCGTATGAGGAGGGGCCCACCCGCTATGGCGTGTCTCAGATGGACGGGGAGCGCGAATCCGGCTACATTGCCGCTTTCCGGGAGGATTTAAGCCGCTCCATATTTGAGCTGGAAGAACATACCACCGAAACAATGCGTGTGCTGGCCTTTCCCCATGGATACTTCACTCCGCTGACCCAGTGGCTCAGCCAGGACATGGGATTCCTGTCCACCCTGGGAACGGAACCCGGCAGCAATGTAGTCATCAAGGGGCTGCCCCAATCCCTGCTGGGAATGAACCGGAATATCGTTGACGAGATCCCCGCCCAGTCTCTTCTCGCCCTTCTGGCAATGTAACTATTTAGAATAGAACATACAACAGCTGGGTATGGCATTTTGCCATACCCAGCTGTTGTATGTTCTATTGATGTGGCGCACCGTTGCCGCAATGATGGCCCGGGGACCAATTCAAAAGCCCTTCTTCCCAAATTCAGAACGGTGCTGCAGATCTCTAGCAAGCCAGCCCTATGTCCGTTCCCTGTAGCAGCCGCCACAGCAGCATGTATGGGTCGGGTATGTGAGCTCAGGAGTTTCAAAGCGTTCCTGTTCCAGAAACTCCTCCAAACGCTCCATTTCCACCCCATTACGTACACGTTCCAACCATGGAGCGGCACTCAAAACGCCGCAAACTCCTTTCCATACGCGGTGCACGCGTCCTCATCCGGGGCCTCCTGCATGATCAGCCCCCTCCCCATGAGATTGGCGCCAGTATCCTGTGTGCGTTGTACCCAGTCCCGCATCCATTGTCCGTCACCCCAGCCATAGGAACCAAAGAGGGCCACTTTTTTCCCGGACAGATGGTTTTCCACAGAGGTGAAGAAGGGCTCAAAGTCGATCTCCTCCAATACCTCATCCCCCATGGAAGGGCATCCAAAGGCGATTTTCTCATAATCATCCAGTGCTCCGGCTGCTGTGACCTCCATCACGTCCACCGTTGCCCCTGCGCTCTTCATCCCAGCCGCAATCGAACTGGCCATTACTGCGGTGTTCCCCGTGCCGCTCCAGTAGATAATCGCTGCTTTACTCATCATAAATCCTCCTAAACAGCGGGTCAACCCGCTCTTTTTGTTTTCTGGCGCAGCGTTTGAAGGCTGCCGCCCAGTTCAATATGCCGGCAGCTGATCTGCCGGCAGGTTTCAAACTCCTGACAAAGTGTCTTGGCCTGTTCCACATCTCCATATACTTTCCAGAGACAGCTGTATTTGTACCGCCGTCCGCTCAGCGCTATGAAACCGACCACATCGACAGGAGGATAACCCAGAAAAAAACCAATCTCATGGGGAAAGGTGTCACTCGGACAGCCCTGCGCCCGTTGTTTCAGGGTATGAAGCATTTCTTCCAGCGGCGCGTCCGCCGGATAACCCAGTCTTTCCAGCACCCCGCGCGTCACACAGTGCGTCAGCGATAGCTCCAGGAGGGCACAGTCGTATGCAAGACAGACCTTTTTCCTGCGCCGCACACACAGAATGGAAAGCTCCAATCCGCTCTCCTGCAACAATGCCTTGGCCTCAAAAAACTGTACCCGGCTGATCTCAGAGGAAAAGAGTGCCGCTGGTTTTTTCTCCAGCAGGACCGCGCCGCAAAACTCCGCCAGTGTCCGCTGCACTGATAATCCCATGGCTGCCCTCCTTTTAGTTAGTTTAGGCTAATTATTCTTTGAAAACAAACCCTCTTATTTAAAAGAGGTTGCGGTTGTCTGTTGCTAACTGCATAAAATTGTAGCATATCTCTCTATGAAAATCAAGTGTTTTTCCAGATATCCGATTCTTCCGATCAGAACACAGCAGAGGATCCCGCTGGATACAGGTGTGGCGCCAGAGTGGAGACAACAAAAAAGGGGGCAGTATGCCCCCTTTTGACAGCCGCATTGCAGAAAGGATCCGCTGAACACAGGAGGGGCGGGAAGCGTCAGGCGAACAGCAGAAGGATCACAATGCCAAGCACAATTCGATACCAGCCAAACACTTTAAAATCATGCTTTTTAATATAGCTCATCAGAAAACGGATCACCAGGAGTGACACCAAAAAGGCCACCGCGCTTCCAACTCCCAAAACAAGCAGTTCAGATCCCGTGAAGTGAAAACCGAATTTGATTAACTTCAACGCGCTCCACCCAAACATGACCGGAACGGCAAGAAAAAAGGTAAATTCAGCCGCAGCCACCCTGGACACGCCGATCAGTAACGCGCCGATAATTGTCGCGCCGGAGCGGGATGTGCCGGGAACAATGGATAGTATTTGAAACAGGCCGATGCAAAAAGCGGTTGCGTATGTAATGTCTGATAGCTTCTGAATCCGCGGCGTTCTCGCTTGATTCCATAGCTCAATCAGAATGAATCCCACTCCATAAAAAATCAGCGCCGATGCAATCACAATTGGCGTATGGAAATGCGCCTCCGCATAATCATCAAACAGCAATGTGACCGCCGCGCCCGGGATACAGGCCACAACGACTTTAAACCACAAGGAAAAAATATCCCGCTGAATGATGGGCTGCCGTCTGTCACGAAACTGGAAGGGAAACATTTTCTTCCAGAATATCACCACAACGGCAAGAATTGCGCCAAGCTGTATTACCACAAAGAACATCTCTTTAAAGGCCTCGGTCATATTCAGCGTGACCAGTTCATCAAACAACAGCATATGCCCCGTACTGCTGACAGGAAGCCATTCCGTGATCCCCTCAATGATCCCCAATAAAACCACTTTCAATAATTCAGTCATATTCATACGCGATTTGTGATCCTCACTTTCTACGCCAAGCGTGCTCATACTTTAGCGCCTGACAGAAAAATATACAAGAAACCAAACGTCACAGAAGCAAACCTATTTGACACGTTTGGTGTCAGAAGGGTTTTCCAAGGAATTTCCGGCGTCTTACCTGACCAGCCGCCCTTTCGCAACAGGAAAACCTTAATGACAAAATACAAAAATAAAAGACTTGCCACATAGGGCTGGCGCGTTGCAATTAAAAGAAGAATCGCAAACGCCTGTATGAGGCTGGAAGCGATTTCCCCTCTTTTCAGCTATGTCTCCCGTTCAAAATGAAGTAGAATCAATTCCACAATTCCCATTGCGGAGATCAGCCCCAACAGTGCAAAATATGAGAATCGGATGATGTCAGCTGCGTCACGATACGCCAGCTGCGTCACGGAACGAATATAATCGCTGTCCTGCTGTGACCATACAGCGGGAGTACGATGGCGGCCGCCGCGAGCTGCTCCTGTGTGAATCCCTCCCGTTTTCCCAGCTGCTGTAGTTTTTCGTTAAACTCCACCCATCATCTCCTATCCAAATTCCAGGTTCACCTGTACGGCATAACAGCATACTCCCTCTATCTACACAGCAACGAATGGGCAAACTTGGCCCATTCACTTCATCATATTGGGATGCCCATAAAATATTACCTCAAAAAGGGAAAAAACAAAAGAGGCTTGTTCATTAAATTTTTCTTATTCCGAACAAAGCTTCTCCGCACACAGGGCTTGCAGGCCGCACAGAGATGTATTACAATAGATTCTATCTGGGAGAAGAGAGGATTTGCCCATGTACTACATTGGCATTGATTTGGGCGGCACCAATGTGGCCGCCGCCGCGGTGGACAATCGGGGAACAATCCTCGCTGCCGCCAGTATTCCAACGCCCCGTGGCGCAGATCTGCCCAGCCTGGTGGCCGACACCATGGCATTGGCGGTGCGTACCGCCGTTGGGCAGGCAGGGCTTTTCTTAAAAGACGCCGCCGCGGTCGGCATTGGCTCGCCGGGCACAATCTCCCCTGAAGAGGGCATAGTTCGGTATTGGAGCAACCTGGATTTTTATAATGTTCCCATTTGTCATCTGCTGCTGCAGCGCTTGCCGGAGATTTCCCAGATCTATTTGGAGAATGACGGAAACGCCGCGGCGCTGGGTGAATTTGTGGCCGGCGGCGGCAAGGGAAGCAGTTTCATGCTGGCCATCACATTGGGCACCGGCGTGGGCGGCGGCGCGGTGCTGGATGGAACACTCTATACAGGATTTAATTACGCCGGGATGGAAATTGGTCATTTTGTCCTGCAAAAAGGCGGCCGCCTGTGCACCTGTGGCCGAAGAGGCTGCTTTGAGGCCTATTGCTCCGCCACAGCGATGATCCGCAGCGCCAGGGAGCGGATGGAGCAGTGCCCAAAGAGCCTTTTGTGGCGCCTGTCCGGCGGGAACGCGGCGGCGGTAAACGGCCGTACGGTCTTTGATGCCGCCGGTCAGGGGGATCCCACAGCGCAGGCCGTGTTGGAGGAGTATACGGAATATTTGGGAGATGGCGTGACAAGCCTTGTTAACATCTTACAGCCTGAGGTGGTGTGCATTGGCGGCGGGATTGCGGCCCAGGGCGAAACGCTGTTGGCTCCCGTGCGGGAAATTTTGGCTCGGGAGGATTATGCCCGGGGAAACCTCCGCCGCACCCGGTTGGTAAAGGCAACGCTTGGCAACCATGCCGGGATCATCGGCGCTGCGCTTCTGCCAAATTTCCGCTGACGGGCGGACTGGCGTGGGATTTGTCCGGATAACAGAAGCGGCGCGGCATGGCGCCGCGCCGCTTTGTCAAAAATACCGATTCCCTTTACCCGCTTACAGGCGAAGGGCTCTTATCCTATGGATCAGGCCAGTGCCTTTTGCGCCATGGCCGTCAACTGCGTAAAGGCGGCCTTGTCGTTCACAGCCAACTCGGCGAGCATCTTGCGGTTAATGGCGAGGCCGGACTTTTTCAGTCCGTTCATAAAGGTGGAGTAATTCATGCCATTCATTTTGCACGCGGCGTTGATCCGGGTGATCCACAGCTGGCGGAACTCACGCTTTTTCAGCTTGCGTCCGGTATAGGCGTAGGTCAGGGATTTCATCACGGCCTGATTGGCCATCTTATAATGCTTGGACTTTGCACCCCAGTAGCCCTTTGCTAACTTGAGCACTTTATTTCTTCTTTTACGGGTCATCATCGCGCCCTTAACTCTTGCCATTGGTCGTTACCTCCTCTTCCTCTTATTTGTACAGAATCATGCGCTTCACCGCAGCTTCATTGGTCTTGTCCGCGTAAGCGCCGGCCCGGAGACCCCTTTTGCGCTTGGTGGTCTTGCCGTGGCCATTGAGCAGGTGCCGCTTATTGGCATGGGTATACTTGACTTTGCCGCTCTTAGTGAGCTTAAAGCGCTTTTTGGCGCCGCTGTGAGTCTTAATTTTCGGCATGACAAAAAAACTCCTTTTCTTTTGGGATCACTACACACCCATACAGCGTGTGCTGTGAGTCACGTTTTTTTAAGGCTCCTTGCTGGGCCTTGGCGAGAGGAAGATGGACATATGCCGCCCCTCCAACTTGGGAGATTTATCCATGACCGCGAGCTCGCTGCATTGGTCCGCGAACCGGACCAACAGCTCCTGTCCGATGTTAGTGTGCGCCATCTGACGACCGCGAAACCGAACCGTCACCTTGCAGCGGTTGCCCTCTCCCAAAAATTTCTGGGCATTGCGCAACTTCACATTGAAGTCGTTTGTGTCAATGCTGGGCGACATGCGCACTTCCTTTATCTCAATCACCCGTTGGTTCTTTTTGGCTTCCTTTTCGCGTTTGGTCTGCTCGAACCGATACTTGCCATAGTCCATGAGCTTACAAACGGGCGGAACGGCGTTGGGGGAAATCTTGACCAGATCCAGATTCTGCTCCTCGGCCATGCGCAGCGCCTCTTGTGACGAGACAATGCCCAATTGTTCTCCGGACTCGGAGATCAAGCGGACTTCCTTATCCCGGATGTCCCCGTTGGTTTGATGAGCTAGATTTGCGATGGGAAAGCACCTCCAAACAAAAAATAGACGCAGCAGCCGGAACACGGCACCACGTCACAACAAAACAATATCGGCAAAGCCGATATCCGTCATTCCATGTAAACCCTTTGGCAATGGCCTGGGGTGAGGACGTAAGCCGTTCCTGCTTTTTTGTACAGTGAGATTATAGCAGCCATTTTCTTTCTTGTCAAGGGTGCAGGCAATTTTTTTCAGATTTCAATTCCAGCGCCGCCGTTCAGCGAACATAAGATTTACGAAATGTTCACGATGCCTGAAGAAAAAACAGTTACAATGTAAACACCGCTTCTAAGAAACGCTTCAAAAGGTGGAATTTGATGAAACCCATCCATATCCTTGTCACTATGAACGAAACCTATGCCCTCCCCTTTCAAGTGATGGTGACCTCGCTGGTTCAAAACAACCCCGGCCAGCGGTTCGAGCTGTGGCTGCTCCACTCCTCCATTTCACAGGCTCGGCTGGAGAAATTGCGGATCTTCTGCCATCTGTTGGGCACGGCGCTTCACGATATCGCCGTGGAGGAGGAACGGCTCCGCTCCGCTCCTGTTTTGCGCTATTACCCCCAGGAGATGTATTACCGCCTGTTGGCGGCCCAGCTTCTCCCCCGGCATCTGGAGCGTATTCTCTACCTTGATCCGGACATCTTGGTGATCAACCCCCTCCGCCCCCTGTGGGAAACCGACCTGCAGGGATGCCTCTTTGCCGCGGCCAGCCACACGGGGAAAACGGACTTTTCCAACGACATCAACCGCCTGCGCCTCAATGTGGAGCACGACTATTACAACACCGGAGTCCTCCTCATGGATTTGGCGCAGGCGCGCCAGACCGTGCATCCGGAGGATATGTTTCAATTCGTACAGGAACGGGGGCAGAGCCTGATTCTCCCCGATCAGGACGTGTTCAACTCCCTGTATGGGGATCGGGTGCTCCCCTTGGATGACGCGCTGTGGAACTATGACGCCAGGAAATACAGCAGCTATCTCCTGCGCTCAGGAGGAGAATACACCTGGCCCTGGGTGTTGGAGCACACTGCTATCCTCCATTTCTGCGGCTCCAACAAGCCGTGGAAACCCAATTGCCGCCTTCAGCTGGCCCTCCTCTACCGGCATTACATGCAAATTCAGGCCCGCGTTCTCTCCGGCGCCGCCCTCCTTTCCCCGGTGGAGCCCGCACCCGCTCCCTAACCGAATCAGCCCCCCTCTTAGCAGGGCGGGCGGCGGGGAAGGGCAATACCAACACTTGTGAATCAAAGCCAAAACCGGTTTTTTTTATGATCCCCCGCGCATCCGGCCACGCTGCGGCCGGGCGCCAGCATGATGTTAGGCCATACCGCTGAGCGCGGTACATGGCCGAACTATCTCATCATGACACATGTCATGATGAGATGGTTTTGTGGCTAAACACGAAATCTGATGAATCCAGGTGGTGTGCCTTATGGCAAACGGCAAAGATACCATATATGAAGATGAGGAAAAATATCCCAGCCGCAGGGAAGCGGAGGACCTATTGGCCTGGGCAGAGGAACAAAACCCCGGCCCCTGGGCAGCGCACAGCAGAACGGTTGGACGGTCGGCAGAGGTGATCGCTTCAGCGTGCGGGCTGGATCGCGACAAGGCGTATGTTCTCGGACTGCTTCACGATATTGGCCGCTTTGAAGGCGTTCGTGATCTGCACCATATTGTAGCAGGCCATGCGTTCATGGTGCAAAAAGGGTTTATGTGCAATGCCAGAATTTGCCTGACACATTCTTTTCCCATAAAGAGCATCGGGGTGTACAGCGGAACTACGTTTGATTGTTCGCCAGCTGAACTACAGTTAATTCAAGATACACTTGCCGATGCCCAATACAATGAATACGATGGCTTGATCCAGCTTTGTGACTCTATCAGCTTGCCTCAAGGCGTATGCCTGTTGGAGATACGGCTGATCGATGTTGCCAGTCGGCACGGCTTCAATGATTTCACACTGAGGAAATGGGACGCCTTATTCAAATTGAAAGAACATTTTGATCTGCTGTGCGCAAGGAGTATCTATACTCTGTTTTATGCTGAAATTTGCGGCACAAGCTTTTCCTGACCGCAAATAGGCGGCCGCACTGATTGCAGCATGTGCAAAACCGGAGCGGCTCATAGCCGCTCCGGTTTTGCCTTTCGCATTCACTATGCCCCAACAGCCTCCTCTTCATGGAAGCGGTCCAAAAGATCCATAGCAGTAAGCCTTCTTTTATCCTCCCCGGCCGCGGAATAGAGAACCTCTCCCTCCCGCATCATAATCAGGCGGCTTCCCAAAGCCGCGGCGTCTTTCATGCTGTGCGTGACCATAATCGCCGTTAATTGATGGCGCTCAATCAGGCTCTTGGTCAGCGCCAGTATGCGGGCCGCCGTTTTGGGATCCAGGGCGGCGGTATGCTCATCCAGCAGCAGCAGCTTTGGCCTCATGGCCGCCGCCATGAGCAGCGTCAGCGCCTGCCGCTGTCCTCCCGAGAGCAGGCCCACCTTGCTTTGTAGCCGGTTCTCCAGTCCCAATTCCAGTTGTGCCAGCATCTCCCGAAATTCCGTGCGCTCTTTGGCGGTGACTCCCCAGCGCAGCCCGCGCTTTTTCCCCCGGCGCACTGCCAGTGCCAAATTCTCCTCCACCGTCATCCCATCGGCCGACCCCAGCAGCGGATCCTGGAAGACCCGACCAATGTAGCTGGCCCTCTTATATTCCGGCAGCGCGGTCAGGTTTACGTCATCCAGAAAAATGCTTCCGCCATCCGCCCGGTGGACACCGGCAATCAGATTGAGCAGAGTGGATTTGCCTGAACCATTTCCGCCCACCACGACCAAAAAATCTCCCGTATCCAAATGCAGGGACACATCCCGCACCGCCATGCGCTCATCCAGAGTGCCGGCGCCCCAGCGCTTTGACAGATGATTGATGTCCAGCATAGCGTTTCTCCTCCTTTTTTTCTTCCATCAGCGCTTGGCACAACCCCTCTTTTGCTGTTGGCAAATAGAGGGCCGCTGCCACCGTAATGGCGGTGAACAGTTTTAAGTCGGTGGCGGGCATCCCCGCCTCCAGCACCAGGGCAATGATCATCCGGTAGGTCACGGCCCCCAGCGCCATGGCAGTCAGGCCAAGCCACATGCTCCGTCCCCGGCTGAAGATCACCTCGCCAATGATGAGGGAGGCCAGTGCGATTACAATGGAGCCGCTGCCCATCTGGACATCGGCAAAGCCCTGATATTGAGCGATTAACCCGCCGGAAAGTCCCACCAAGGCATTCCCCAATACAAAACCCAGCACCTTGCTCCGGTCTGTATTGATTCCCTGCGCCCGGGCCATTTGGGGACTCCTTCCGGTCGCCCGCAGGGCACACCCCAGCTCTGTATGCAAAAACCAGTACAGGCCCACAACCACTGTCACCGTGCAGGCGCCTCCCGCCACAAGGGCGGCCTGGTTTTTGGAGCATCCGGCGTCCATGAGGGGGGAGAGGATGGTTCTCACGCGCAGCAGGGACAGGTTGGAGCTGCCCAGCATCACCCTGATGTTGATGGAATACAGGGCGATCATCGATAAAATCCCCGCAAGAAGCGCCGGAATTTTCAGCGCCACATGCAGCAACGCGGTCACAAGCCCCGCCAGAGCCCCCGCCCCCATTGCCGCCGCCGTGGCCAGGAGGGGACTGCCGCCCTGCTGCAGGATCACCGCGGCCACAGAGGCCCCCAAAACAATGGCCCCCTCCAAGGTCAGGTCCGCCACATCCAGCACCCGGTAGGTGATGTAAATGCCCAGCGTGGTGACGGACCAGAGCAGTCCCAGAGCCATTGCGCCCAGTATAATATTCTCCATACCGCAGTCTCCTCCTGTTCAGTCAGCGTTAAGATTCCGGATAGACAACGCAGCTTGCATACTGCTCCGGGACCACGTAGCCGATTTCCTCCGCGATCTCGCCGTTGATGGTTACCGCATCGCTATTTTGGGCGTATTGGATGGGCATCTGGCCCGGATCGGCCCCCTGCATCACCTGAATGGCCATCAGGCCGGTCTGGTAGCCCAACTCATAGTAATTGATACCCATGGTGGCAAGGCCGCCTTCCAGCACCATGGTGTCCGCTCCGCACACCGTGGGGATCTTCGCCTCAGTGGTCACACCGCCCACGGTGGCCATGGCGGAGGCCATGGTGTTATCTGTGGGAATATATACCGCATCGCACTTGGACACCAGAGAGAGCATGGCCTGCTGCGCCTCACTGCTGTTGGTGATCGTGACCTCTGTCCAGGCAAGCCCCATGGCCTCAATGGCCTCCTTGGCCAGCTTGATCTGCAGGACGGAGTTATCCTCGCTGGAGTTGTAGGCCAGGCCGATGGTCTGCACCCCGGGTACCAGGTCGGCAATCAGCTGAATCTGGGCAGCCACGGGATTCATGTCGCTGGTTCCGGTGAGGTTGCCCCCGGGCGCCTCGTCCGAGTCCACCAGCCCCGCCACGGTATAGCTGGTTACCGCGGTGGCCAGGATGGGAATTTCCGTGGTCTTTCCGGCGATGGCCTGGGCCGCATCCGTTGCAATGGCCAGCACCATATCCACCTTACGGCTGACAAAGCGGTCGGCGATGGTGGAGAGGTTTGTGGTGTCCCCCTGGCCGTTTTGCAGGTCGTATACCACGTTGTCATACCCGTTGTCCTTCAGCGCCTGAACAAATCCCTCGTAGCACTGGTCCATAGCAGGGTGTTCCATATACTGGATCACACCGATGGTGTACGTCTCTCCCTGCCCCGAAGATGCCCCGGAACCGGACGCAGGGCCTCCACTTGATGCGGCCGGAGAGCCGCCTTGGCCGCAGCCCGCCAAAAGGGCCAGGGAGAGCGCAAGCGCGGAGAGCCTTTGGATTTCTTTTCTGCCTGTGTTCATGTCTGTTACCTCCAATTTTATTTCTTCGTCCGGAGGCATAAAAAAAACGTCCCCCGGCTCATTTAGCCAGAGGACGAGTATCCACCCGTGTTACCACCTCTATTTACCGGCACCTCACGGCAACCGGCCTTAGCGGGTATCCGACAATACCCTTCTCGATAACGGGAGACCCCGGCACCGCTCTACTCGGCATAACGCCTTTCCTCGGGCAGCTCAAGAGATGAAATTTCAGTCAGTGGCCGTCTGTTCCCTCTCACCAACCGGGAACTCTCTGAAAGGCGGTAGCCCACAGCCTACTTTGTCTCTGTCGTTGCTGTTGTGCTTATTTTAAACACACCTATCTCTTTTGTCAAGATGTATTTTCGTAAAAAATTTTCATTGCCTGATCAATGTGATGCCTCCTGTGCATACTATGAAAGCAGGCCATGTTGTGCAACATACAAGGGCGCTGCCTTCTGTGCCCACTTCAACTTTGTATTAGGCCATAGAAATATTCAAGAAAGGGATTGTATTTTTGACCTTTGTCGTGTAAACTGAAACAAGATCAGATTTCGTAGGAGGGATCTACCGTGAAAACAGCCCGTTTTGTATTAAAAATTGTGGCCTTGTCCCTGTCCATTGCTGCGGTGGCATGTGCCATTGTTGCCTATTGGGATAGGCTGACCCATGTAACCACCTGCGCTGCCAGTAAGCTCAAAGCAAAGACCAAGTTCAACTCCGAATATGACGATTACGAAGAATAATGCACAACTCCAATGCGCTGTCGGCCGGAACCCCCGGCGGCAGCGCCCTTTTTTGCCTATATCTCCTTGTGGGACGGGGACAATTGTGGTATCATATCCGCAGAGCGGATTATGATACCGGGCGATTGGCGCGATTTGCTCTTTTTGCTTCACAAAAAAACCGAAAACGATGCCATATACCACAAATGCTCCGCATTTATGATATCATATCTGCAACCAAGGAAGAAAACGCAATGATACTGAGGAGGGACTGCGGCCATGCGGCACTTGATTGATTTCGGTGATGTGACCCGGGAAGCGTGGGATACGCTGTATCAGCGGGCCAGCGAAATGATGGATGCGCCGGAGCAGTTTATCGACATTTGCCGCGGAAAAGTGGCCTGCTCTATGTTTTACGAGCCGTCCACGCGCACCAATTTCTCCTTTCAGACCGCCATGCTCCGCCTTGGCGGAACCGTGTTCGGCTTTGCGGATCCCAACTCCTCCTCCGCGGCGAAGGGCGAAAATTTAAAGGACACCATCAAAATGGTCTCCGGCTACGCCGATGTCGTCATCCTGCGCAGCCCTCAGGAGGGGGCGGCTAAAGCGGCTGCCCTCTATTCCAATGTCCCCATCATCAACGCCGGAGACGGCGGACACATGCACCCCACCCAGACAATGGCGGATCTGACCACTATCACCCGGCTGCGCGGCGGGGTGGACGGGCTCTCTATCGGACTTTGCGGCGATTTGAAAAACGGGCGCACCGTACACTCTTTGATCAAGGCCCTGGAAAAGTTCCAAGATATTCAGTTTTTCCTCATCTCCCCCCGGGAACTGGCCATTCCAGAGTATTTGCGCACCTTCATGCGTGAGCGCAACATGCGCTTTACCGAGGTAACCGGCCTGGAACCGGCAATTCCTCAACTGGATGTGCTGTACATGACCCGGATCCAAAAAGAGCGGTTTGTCGACCCGCTGGAATATGAACGCAACCGCGGAATCTATATCCTGACCCGGCGCAAGCTGGAGCGGGCAAAGGAGAACCTTTTGGTCATGCACCCCCTCCCCAGAGTGGACGAAATTTCCATTGATGTGGATGATGACCCCAGGGCAGTCTACTTTGACCAGGCCCGCTACGGCATGTTTGCCCGCATGGCCCTGTTGGAGTGCCTGACACTGCAGCCCAGAGCCGAGCGCCTTGACGCGGTGGAAATCGGATCAAAACCCATCTGCCGCAATCCGCGCTGCATTACGCAGAGCGAACGGTACCTCCCGCCTCTGGTAAGGCGCGAAGGCAGCATAGACTGCTGCGCGTTTTGTGACGCCACCCTGCAGTGATCCCCCAATTCCCAGCATGACAGCCTCCCCGCACCTCTCCCGGCTCCAAAACCCCCGCTTCCTATTTCATAGTAAAAGGAAAAAATATGTTGACAACAGCCTTTGAAATATGCTATCATTTCAAAGCTGATGTGCTGAAACAGTCGCAGTATCTCATGCGGGTGTAGTTCAATGGTAGAATTCCAGCCTTCCAAGCTGGTCGCGTGGGTTCGATTCCCATCACCCGCTCCATAAGCGCCTGTAGCTCAGGTGGATAGAGCAACTGCCTTCTAAGCAGTGGGTCAGGGGTTCGAGTCCCTTCAGGCGTGCCATTTCCCAGGCAGGCGTGTGTGTTCTCGAGAATGCGGTTTTGCGCCGCATCATATGGTGGGTATAGCTCAGTTGGTTAGAGCACCGGATTGTGGTTCCGGGTGTCGAGGGTTCGAATCCCTTTATCCACCCCATACATCTCGAGGCTGACGGGCCGGAGCCTAAGCTCCGGCCTTCTCTGTATCAGAGATCTTCCTAGAGAAAGCCCAACATAGGGGTGTAGCCAAGTGGTAAGGCAAGGGACTTTGACTCCCTCAGTCGCTGGTTCGAGTCCAGCCATCCCTGCCAAATGCGCGCGGTGGACCGGACACCCCCGCCTGTACGGTTTCCTTGCGCCATATGACCCGTTAGCTCAGTCGGCAGAGCACCTGCCTTTTAAGCAGGGTGTCCGGAGTTCGAATCTCCGACGGGTCACCAGTTGAAACCCTGCAGCGTCAGGGTTACGGGCGATAGGGGTATTGCAAGCGGAGGATAGCGTCTTAGCTATCCTCCGCTTGGTTTTGTTTGTATTACAAACAGGGAGCTTGCAGCCATCAATGAAAAGCTATATACTGACATGCGCAGAGATTTATATATTATACGAAAAGGAGCGCAGCTATGAAAATTCAAGAGGTACCATTTTGCACGATTGACTGGAGCACCGTGACACCCACCATACACGCAGGAATAAACGGGGAAGCACTTTGGCGTACTTTTGAAATGGGGAATATTCGGGTGCGTATGGTTGAATACACGCCTGGCTATCTGGCTGACCATTGGTGCAGTAAAGGACATGTTCTGCTTGTAATGGAAGGTGAACTGGTCACTGAATTGGATGATGGAAGAAAATTTGTTTTAACACCCGGAACAAGTTATCAAGTTGCGGATGATGCAAATCCTCATCGCTCCTATACTGAAGGTGGCGCAAAGTTATTTATTGTTGATTAAGCTGTCGATGATTAGCATTATCGTTATGAGAGGGACACAATTTGCACTCCTCTAAACTATCCCTATCAGGATACAGTATCTTTCCAAAGGCTGCTTGGGTATCGTTCAGCTTCGAGCCGATCGAACACTTGTGACTGCAGGTATGTTCGAATGTTTGTCTCTCCCGCTCCAGCCGAAAACCGCTCCTGTCCTGGGATTCCATATACAAACGCCCGGTATCGTGCTATAATGAATCAAATACCAGAGATAGAAAGGAAGTGATTCCCTTGATGCATTCCACTGAACTGACTGGCGGCAAGAGAGAATGTGTGGCACTGATCGCGCATGACAATAAAAAGCAGGATATTGTAGACTGGTGTGATTGGAACTGTGAATTGCTGAAGCAATATGACTTATGCGGCACCGGCACCACATCGAAGCTGATCACAGAGAGAACCGGCCTTGAAGTCCATGCGTATAAAAGCGGCCCTCTCGGCGGCGACCAGCAAATCGGGGCTGCCATTGTAGAAGGGAAGATTGACATATTAATTTTCTTCTGCGACCCCCTGACCGCGCAGCCGCACGATCCGGATGTTAAGGCACTCTTGCGCATCGCCCAGCTGTATGACATTCCGATGGCAACAAACCGCTCCACCGCCGATTATGTGATTAGTTCCGCGCTGATGAAAACCACACACGAATAAAAAATGACATCCCCGGCCAGGATTGTCCTCTGGCCGGGGATGTTTTATCGCCCAGCGCAGCACATTCGCGCTATTCAGGCAATCACATCCTACAAGGTATTGTAAATGATCATGAACCTGGACGCGCGAGTATGACTGCACGTACTGTATTTGATCGACTAAATCAGGCCGTTTTTTTCATGAACAGGCGACTGCCTTCTCTCACGTTCGGCTCGGGCGTTGAGATAGCATTTCACCGCTTGCACCCGCCCCCGCTCCTCCCGGCGCAGGCGGATCACAGTCTCCTCCCTGTGCTTTTTCCGCAGGTTGATACACAAGACTGCGCTAACAATCCCGCTGACCAATAAAACAGCGTAAAAGCTGATTCCCCTGGCCGCCAGCATAGCTGGGGTTACAAGCCCCGCTCCAAAGATAGGGGCAAACACGGCCAAAAAGCCCCCCTCTGCCGGCCCCACCGCCCCCGGCAAGGGGATATTGCACACGGCCAAGGTCAACAGCGCTTGGGTGCCAATGACCTCCGCCGCACTGGAATTGCTAAGCCCAAAGGCCAAATAAACGGCATAGGGCACGGCAAACAGCGCCGTGAGCTGAAGAAAGCAAATTCCCAGCAGGAAAAGTGTCAACCCCGGATTTGCCCGGATGCAGGCCGCGCCGGCGGCATATTGAGTCAGCTGGCTTTCCAGCTTCTCCTGCGCGGCAACAGGATTTTTCACCACGCGCAGCTGAACCAGCACGGACAGCACGGTTTCGCAGACACGCCCTGTCACCTTGGGCAAAAACATGAGCGAGAGCATTCCCGCCGTCAACAGGATCATCATACCCGCTCCGTAGAGCAGCAGCAGCCCAAATCCGCCGGAGAGCGCTTGCCGCAACGAGGGCATAAAAATCCACACACCCGCGCCATAGAGCATTGTCACTGTCTGGTAGCAGATGGCAATGAGCATCATATTCAAAGCTCCGTGGGCGGCTGGAATCTTGTCCCGGCTCATACACCAGATCTGCGCCGGCTGGCCGCCGCTGGCTGATGGGGTGATCGAGCTGACAAAGCAGCCCACAAAAGAATAGCCCATGCAGCGCAGCATAGAACACCGGTGTCCCAGCCGTTTTAAAATGCGCTTGGTGCACAGAGCTTCACAGCCAATGTAGACCAGCATCAGCCCAAGCCCCAACAAAATATAGCCCGGCTTCATCTGGCGCAGCACGGCAAGTACTTGCGTCAGCGGCTGATGCCGGAACACCAAATATCCGGTTACCGCAATTAGTATCCCCAGCAGAAAGAAGGACAATCCCTGTTTTTTCAGCGACATTCGGCATTCACCTCCATGCTTTGCTCAATGGCGGAAATGAGACAATGGATCGACTCCTCTTCCAACTTCTCCCTCCACTCCCGAATTGCCTGCCTGGCCCCTGCCAGCGCTGTATCATGAAAGAGAAGCTGCGAAATATCTTCCACACTGCACATCCCCTGAGTCACCCAGCCAACCCCGGCCGCTTGCAGCCAGCGGGCGTTCTCCTTCTCCTGGTGGAGCTTGGGCTGCCAGGCCAAAAGGGGCAGCTCGGCAAACATGCTCTCAAACAGTGTAATCCCCCCCGGCTTTGTCACCAGCAGATCGGCCCGGGCCATGTATCGCGCAACCCAGTGGGTATATCCCACCGCCTCTATGTTTTCATACGCACCATGCAACCGCTGGAAAAGCTTTTGATTTTTCCCCGTAATCACGGTAGTGTGAACACCCCGCAACGCGTTCAGTTTCTGATAAAAGGAGCTCTCCATAGGCAGCATTCCAAAACCGCCGCCCATGATGAGAAGCTGCCGCTGCTCTCTCCCCCGGGAGTATGACAGCGCACGAAACTGCTGTCCCACGGGGATTCCGGTGACAAAGAGCTTTTCCCCGGGCACCCCCTTGGCCTGAAATCTGCGGCGCACCTCCCAGCTGGGCAACAGGTAACAGTCGGTTTCAGCGCAAATCCACTCCGGGTGGTCACTGATATCTGTGACGCAGGTAACCAGAGGGATATCCAACCCGGTCTTTTGCCGAAGCTGCCCGCACAGGTGAGCGCAGAAAGGATGGGTGGAAATGATAAGATCCGGGCGCCGTTTTTCCACCAGTTCCAACAGCTTATCCAGAAATAGCACGTCCAGCGGGTTGGAGGAGTCCGATTGGCTGTACCGGATAAGCTTGTAGTACATGTTAAACAAGTCGCTGGCATGGGTGACCAGCAAATGAAATCCACGGTACATATAAGGAGAGAGAGAGGGCATGGCATAGGCCGGAAAATCCTCCACCACCACATCCGCCGCCGGAACCGACCGCGTCAGCTCCGCGGCCAGCGCGCCGGCCGCGGACGCGTGGCCCATGCCAAACCTTCCGGTCAAAATCAGGATATTCACAACGTTTCCTCCCTTACATAATCCCCATTCGTCTTCCAGTTAACGTTATCGTACCACTCCTTTGTTAAAATTGAACTATCCCTCTTCTTAATTTTTTTTTAATTTTAGCTTTTTGATTGCGGCTGATCGTGTTTCTTCCCGGCTTTCACAACTTTTTGCCTGCTATCCATTGACTTTTTCATACTCTGTATCGCTCAAAAGCAGGGCGCTCACCACCGTAACCGGTGAGCGCCCTGCTGCCCTCGCGGCTTATACCGTTCCCCTTACTTTCACATAAAAATCGTTCTCTGCGTTCTTGACTTTTCCTGTCCCGTTTGAAACAATGGTTTCAACTGATTGTTTGATTGTTTCGGAGGTAATCATTATGCTGCAACGCGAACTTCTTTTCGCGCTCATGGGCACCGGCTTCACCTTTCTGGCCACGGTGCTGGGGGCCGCGTTGGTGTTTCTCCTACGGAAAGAGATGTCCGGCTCCACCCAGCGAATCTTTTTGGGATTTGCCGCGGGGGTAATGATCGCCGCCAGCGTGTGGTCGCTGCTGATTCCGGCCATAGAGCAGGCTGAGTCGGCGGGTGACAGCCCCCTGCTCCCTGTAGGCGGCGGCTTTATGCTGGGCGGTGTTTTCCTGCTTTTGCTGGACCATCTTCTGCCCCACATACACCTGAACAGCAACGAGGCGGAGGGCCTGCACACCAACTGGAAGCGCACCACCATGCTGGTGTTGGCAGTCACATTGCACAACATCCCGGAAGGAATGGCAGTGGGGCTTGCCTTTGCCGCGGCGGCGCAGGACACCCAAAGCAGCGCTTTGGCCGGCGCCATTGCCCTTGCAATCGGAATGGCGCTGCAAAATTTCCCGGAGGGCGCCGCCATCTCCCTTCCCCTGCGCTCGGAAGGACTCAGCCGCACCCGCTCCTTCTCCTATGGCGCGTTATCCGGAATCGTAGAACCAATTTTTGGCCTTCTCACCGTTTTGATCGCTGCCAGCGTCAGCGGAATCATGCCCTGGATTTTGTCCTTTGCGGCAGGGGCCATGATCTATGTGGTCGTGGAGGAGCTGATCCCCGGGGTGCAGACGGGCGAACACTCCGATACGGGCGCCATGAGCGTCATGGCCGGATTCGCCATTATGATGATGCTGGATGTCATATTGGGATAGGCCGCTCTGCTTCCACATAAGAGGAGCAAAAACCGCAATGTTGTTATGTTGCGGTTTTTGCTCCTCTTTCATGAAAACTCTACCGATTGGAACCCATAAAAAATATAAAACAACGCACAAGACCATAACCACGAAAAGCCCAAGTTGTCACATCCCGCCTCTTGCCTTCCACTCCGCGATCACCTGGCGGGCCGCCTGTGGCATGCGGCAGCCCGCGTCCATGCTCCGCTTTTGCAGGCTGTGGTGGGCCTCCTCCTCTGTCATGCCCTTGTGTTTTATGAGCAGGTCCTTTGCCTGCTCCACCAGATCCTGTTCCGCCGCGGAGCGGTGCGGGCGGAGCAGGCGCTCCACCCGGTGGCCAAATTGCAGCAGCAGGCGCACAGTCATGAGCATCTCCTCTTTGCTGATTGGGGTCTCCATCTTCACCACATCCCGGCTGGCGCACAGGTCCAGCTGGTGTTTTGGCCCAATCATCAGCATGGAGCAGACGGGCGGCAAATCCTCACACAGCCATTCCGCCATGCCATCGGACAGATGACAGCCACACACCACACAGTAGACCTGCTGCGCCACCAGGGTGCGCCGCAGCTGTGTGCCCGAGCGGCAGATCACGCATTTGCCCACGCCTCCGGTTTCCAGGATATCCCGCACCTTTTGGGCCAACTGATCACGCTCAAAGGCAACAATAATTGTATCCACCCCACAGCACACCTCCCCCAACACCTGCCAACGATCAATAAGTCACCAGATACTTCTCCACTTCCCAGCTGGAAACACGGGTGCAGTACTCATGCCACTCCTTCATCTTTCCTGCAATGTAATGCCGCGCGACATGCTCCCCCAGCACATCCATCAAGAAGGTATCCTGTTCCAGCGCCTCCAGCGCACCCTCCAGCGTATCAGGCAGGGGGGCGATATTGTGTCTCAGGCGCGCCTGCTCATCCATTTCGTAAATATTTCCCGTAATCTCCGGGGGGGGCGCCAATTCCCGCCGAATCCCATCCAGTCCCGCTGCCAGACACACGGCAATGGCCAGATAGGGGTTACAGGAGGGGTCAGGACTGCGCAGCTCCACCCGGGTGGACTGCCCCCGCGCCGCGGGAATACGGATGAGCGCAGATCGGTTGGAGGCTGACCAGGCCCGGTAGCACGGGGCCTCGTACCCCGGGACCAGACGCTTGTAGGAGTTTACCAGAGGGTTTGTGATGGCGGTAATCCCATTGATATGCTCCAAAATCCCCGCGATAAACGCATATGCGATCTTTGACAGCTTCCGCTCGCCCCGGGGATCGTAAAACACGTTTTCCCCATCTTTTGTCAAGGACATGTTAATGTGCATCCCCGACCCGGCAATGCCAAAAATGGGCTTTGGCATAAACGTGGCGTGCAATCCGTTTTTCTGCGCCACCGTCTTCACTGTCAGCTTAAATGTCATAATTTTATCCGCCGCGTCCATCGCTTCTACATACTGAAAGTCAATTTCATGCTGTCCGCCGGCCAGCTCGTGATGGCTGGCCTCAATTTCAAATCCCATCTCCTCCAGAAACATACAAATTTCCCTCCGGGTGGATTCCCCGTGATCCAGCGGCCCCAGGTCAAAATAGCCCGCCTCGTCCCCGGTCACGGTGGTGGCGCGGCCCTTCTCGTCCGTCTCAAACAGAAAAAATTCCAGCTCCGGCCCGATGTTAAAGGTGTCAAAGCCCATCTCCCGGCACTGTGCGATCGCACGCCGCAGCACATTCCTCGGATCTCCCACAAAGGAAGTTCCATCCGTGTTGTGCACATCACAAATCAGGCGGGCCACCCGCCCCCGGGCAGGGCGCCAAGGAAAAATGGTAAAGCTGTTTAGATCCGGGTAGAGATACTGGTCAGATTCGTTGATCCGGGTAAAACCCTCTATGGAGGAGCCGTCAAACATCAACTCATTGTTGACCGCCCTTTCAATTTGGGAGGCGGTGATTGCCACATTTTTCAGTTGCCCAAAAATATCCACAAATTGCATTCGGATAAACTCAACATCCTCCTCCCGCACGATGCGGATGATGTCCTCCCTGGTGTAGCCCACAGTGAAAACGCCCCTTTCTCCTCTGGCTTTCCCCGCCTTGGAGGAAACCATTTTATAGTGAAATTATACACATCCCACCCAAACTGTCAAGCGCTCCCACCCAATTTCGCTGATGGGAGGCGCCCGTCTTGTTTCTTTTTCCATATACAGCCCATCTCTGACGCACTGATTCCGGTCAACTGCACGAAAATAAAAAAAGACTTGCAAAACCTGCTCAAATGCGTTACACTAAATGAGGTAAAAGCTTCGCGGCGGGATGCCGCAATCAATTTTTTTAGATGACAGCAAGGAAGCTGCGGCAAGGGTGCATTATACCTTTGCCGTTTTTTTGTGGCCTTTTTCGCTGTGGCATCAATCGATGTGGAAGGGAAAGATGAGCGATGAGTGACAAAATCACAGAAGTATTCGGATGTAACGTGTTTACCAATGAGGTCATGCGCCAGCGCCTGCCGAAGAAAGCCTATCTTGAGGTCAGGGATGTGATGGAGCACGGCGGCAATATCACCATGGTAACCGCCGATGTGGTGGCCAACGCGATGAAGGATTGGGCGCTGGAAAAGGGCGCCACCCACTATACCCACTGGTTCCAGCCGCTCACCGGCACCACGGCGGAAAAGCACGACTCCTTCATTACCCCTCCCAAGGATGGCACGACCATGCTTCAACTCACCGGAAAGCAGCTGATCATGGGCGAGCCGGACGCCTCCTCCTTCCCCTCAGGCGGTCTGCGCGCCACCCACTATGCCCGCGGCTATACCGCTTGGGACATGACATCCCCCGCCTTTGTAAAGGAGATGTCCTGCGGCACCATTTTGTGTATCCCCACTATCTTTGTCTCCTACAACGGAGATTCCCTGGATAAGAAAACCCCGCTCCTGCGCTCTATGGAGGCCATTAACAGCCAGGCGCTGCGCATCCTGCGTCTCTTTGGCAATACAGATGCCAAACGAGTCATCGCCTCAGTGGGGGTGGAGCAGGAATACTTCCTCGTTGACCGGGAGAAGTACTTAAAACGCCGGGATCTGATTTACACCGGGCGTACCTTGTTCGGTGCGCCCGCTCCAAAAGGGCAGGAGCTGGAGGACCAGTATTTCGGAGTCATCCGCCACCGTGTAGGTAAATTTATGGCCGACCTGAACCAGGAGTTGTGGAAACTGGGTATTCCGGCCACCACCCAGCACAACGAGGTGGCCCCGGCCCAGCATGAGATGGCTCCCATCTATAGCATCTGCAGCATCGCCGCCGACCAGAACCAGCTGGCTATGGAGACCATGAAGCGTGTGGCCACCCGCCACGGCCTGGTCTGTCTGCTCCATGAGAAGCCCTTTGCCGGCGTCAACGGCTCAGGCAAACACAACAACTGGTCCATCGGCACCGACCTGGGGGAAAATCTGCTGGATCCCGGCGAAACCCCCAATGAAAATCTGCAATTTCTACTTGTCCTATCCTGCATTATCAAGGCTGTGGACAGACACGCCGACCTGCTGCGCCAGTCCGCTTCCTGCGTAGGCAATGAGCACCGCCTGGGCGCGCAGGAGGCCCCTCCCGCCATCATCTCCATCTTCCTGGGCGATCAGTTGGACGATGTGGTAAACCAGATTGTGGCCAACGTGGACTCTATCAAGCTGCTCGCCTCCGGAAAGCTGGACAGTGGGGTATCCACCGTCCCTATCCTCACAAAGGACGCGACAGACCGCAACCGTACCTCTCCCTTTGCCTTCACAGGTAATAAATTTGAGTTCCGTATGGTGGGCTCCTCCGACTCCGTGGCCGACCCAAACACCACGCTGAATACCATTGTGGCGCAGGCCCTCTGTGACGCCGCCAACGTGCTGGAGCAGGCCGGGGATTTCACCAGCGCCTGCACCAAACTCATCCACGATAACATGGTGGCCCACAGCCGCGTTGTCTTTAACGGCAACGGCTACTCCGATGAGTGGGTGGAGGAGGCCGCCCGCCGCGGTCTGCCCAATCTGAAATCCATGGTGGACGCGGTTCCCGCACTGGTCACCCCCAAGGCGCTTGAGATGTTCGGCAAATTCAACGTATACTCCCCCTCGGAGCTGGACGCCCGGGCAGAAATTATGTATGAAAACTATGCCAAGGTACTGAAGATTGAGGCCAAGACCATGACCCACATGGCGGGCAAGCACTACATTCCGGCGGTCATTACCTACACAACCCGCCTGGCCGAGTCCATCACCAGTATCTCCGCCGCCTGCCCGGAGTGTGACCTGAGTGTGCAGCGTGCGCTCTTAAGGCACTGCAGCAGGCATCTGACCGAGGCCGCCCAGGCCTTGGAAGACCTGAAGGCGCTGTTGCTGGAGGTGGATGCCATTGACGACATTCAGGAGATGGCCCTGGCCTATCACGACAAGATTGTCCCCTCTATGGCCGCTCTGCGCGCCCCCATTGATTATCTGGAGGTGCTGGTGGATAAGTCCGTCTGGCCTGTGCCCACTTACGGCGATCTCATGTTTGAGGTTTAGCTTGCTGCCCTTCTCATGCGGCCGCGCCTCTTTTGCCCTGCTGTACCACTCGATTGACGGCTCTCTTCCCGCCGATCTGCCGGTATCAGGATAGGCCGCAACCGTGCTACCCCCCGGCGCCACAGAAATGGCGCCGGGGGGTTTGTTGATGAAAGGGAAACGGCCGTCATTGATCGCCGGTTTTCACGACATACTACACCCCGTTCACCAGTTCCCGTTTTCCGTGTTTGTTTGGAGCGATTGTATCCTTATATTGCGTGCGGATTCTCCGTTTTAGTTACGATCACTTTCTGGGCAACAATGTTCCGCTGACGATTGCGGTAAAGGGCGCTACTGTAACCAGACCAAAACTACCAATGATGATATTCATTATTTCTGCAGACACATAATTAAGATTCAATATGCTAATTAATGGTGTCCCCTGTGCGACAAAGACCATCAGTAACCCGATATACCCGCCTGAATAGGCCAGCAACAGGGTTGTAGACATGGTTCCTAACGCCGCGCGGCCTACATTCATGCCCGCCTTAATGGCGGATCCCTTTCCCGCATTGGGATTTGCTGCGATTACTTCACTTACTGCGAAGGTGATATCCACCGCAATGTCAGTCAATGCCCCGGATGATGCGATGAAAACACTGGAAATAAATATTTCGGTTAAGTTAAGGTTGGTATATCCGGAGTATAAAAGACTTTCGGAATAACTCATCACCGCACCGTGTATATTCAAAAGCCGTACAAAAATGATAGCCAGTGACGCCGTTACGCCTGTTCCCAGAAGGGTCCCGGTCAGCGCGGCGGCAAATCGTTTGTCAAAACCATATACCAGTACGATAATCACGGCCGTGAGCAAAGCGGTAATCATGGCCCCGCATAGGATCGCGTTATATCCCTCCAGGAAAAGAGGGATCAAAACCTTCCAAATGCATAGGACTGTGAAGGGAAAGGAAAGAACTGCCCGCACGCCGATCCATCCAGCGAATATGACTAGCATAAGTACAAAGCCGCAGATCAAAATAATCTCAAAATTGAGCCTGTAATGGTCGATCATGGTGACCTTATAAACGCCCTCGGTGGTATTTGCCCCGACCAGCACCAATGCCACATCGTCAGGCTCAAATAATTTGTCGTTTTCAAGAACGCCGGTCATCAGGTTCATGGCGTCTGAAATCTGGCCTTTCTGGTTTCCATTGAGAATTTCCACTGTGCATAGCTGTTGGCCGTATACAACCAGTCTTGATTGATATGTCAAGGGGTGCAAACTAAAAAAGGCAAAAAAATATCACAGGGCGCGAATTTGCGCCCTGTGAACGGTTAAAAGCCGTTTTTGAGGGTAGGTAGTATAAACCCTTACCACTCTCGGAAACAGGGTTTTAGGCGAAATAAAAAGCCCACAAACACACGGTTTGCAAACTGAAAATAAACGATAACTGCGTACATCTCAAGGTCACGCTTTCATCGTTGTTTTGGGTGGACGGCTATGCTATAATGGATAATAGATTTTTATGCTCGGCTTTGGACGATAAAGCAAGCAAACAGTATTTATATAATGGGAGTTTCGCAGTAGTCATAACAGCAGAGTAAAATTATCATCTTTGATTGAACGTATCACGCTATTGTCAGCAGAAAATTTATATAGTGCAAGAATAAATGAATTTTAGGAGGATGAACAAACATGAAAGGTGCTATTCAGATATTTAAGAGAAAAATGGGAGAGAAGGGCGTTTTTTATGTAGTTTTTGTAGGGATAATCGGAACAGTCGCCGTTCTGTCTGTACCTGAGCTTTTCAGATTATTCATGTAGATATTAGGGTAATTCCAGTTTGTCAGGCTGAAATATATGCCTTTGTAGCATAGGGCTATTTTCTACTAATAAGCATACTGCGAGGTTTACCTTTGTCCTCTTATACGCCTTTATCTTGTTCTTTGAAAGAGGTCGGGGGCGCGGGGCGCGTAGCCCCGCAAAAGCTAACGATAACCGCCGCACCAGTGGAGCCGGTTTTGCCGTAAAATGAAGCGGACGAAAACGGGGAACGGGATTGTTTTTTATCCTCGCAGCCATATCCGTCTTTCCCCTGTCAAGCATCCGGAAACGGAACAAGGCCCCCCGGTCATGACCGGCAAGCGCAGTGAACGCGGTATGGCTGGACGGGAAGAGTGTGGAGTTTGATAGGCAAAGCAATCAATGCCCTGGACCTGAACAACGGGAAGGCCAGCGTCTTTTAGGCGCTGGCCCTTCTTTTAATTTAATGCGGAAAGACTCCTCATCCCTGCGCAACAGATTCCAAACCTGGGCGTGAAACGGTTCTTTTTTGCCATTCCCAGAGAAGATCATGTGCTTGAAAATTTGCCTAACATAAAGGATTTCTACGTGTGTTGCCTTTGTAGCAACACGATAGTCTCAACGTGGGCCGTCCGGGGGAAGAGATCCACCGGCTGCACCCGCCGCACCTCATAGCCAAGCTCCCGGAACCGGGCCAGATCCCGCGCCAGGGTGGCCGGATCGCAGGAGACATAGACAATGCGCTGGGGCGCCAGGGTGGCCAGAATGCCCGGCACCTGGGGCGAAAGCCCTTTCCGGGGCGGGTCCACGCACACCACATGGGGGCGCACCCCCTCCCTCAATAATTTTTCCGCCACCGCCGCGGCATCTCCACAGAAAAATTCGGCGTTGCCTATTCCATTGCGGTCTGCGTTTCCTTTCGCGTCCCGGATGGCCCGGGGGACAATCTCCGCCCCGATGACCCGACCAGCCTGCTTTGCCATGGAGAGGGAGATGGTGCCGATACCGCAGTACAGGTCCAGCACAGTTTCCATCCCGGTGAGTTGGGCAAATTCCAGCGTCTTGCGGTACAACACCTCCGTCTGGACTGTGTGGACCTGAAAAAAGGACGGGATAGAGAGCTGGAATTCGAGTCCGCACAGCGTCTCCACCAAAACATCCCGGCCCCACAGTGTGCGGTACACCTCGCCCAAAACCACATTGGTGTCTCTGCGGTTGACATTCAAGACCACCCCCACCAACCCGGACTCCACCCCCCGCAGCCGGGCCACAAGCTCCGCCTCCCCGGGGAGGGCGTCGCCGTTCACCACCAGGCAGCACAGCGCCTCTCCCCTTTGGTTCGTGCGCACATAGAGATGGCGCAACAGCCCTGTGCCGTCCTGTTCACGGTAGGGCAAAACACGGAATTCCTCCATCCAGGCCTTCACGGCCCAACGCAGACGGGAGGCCGCCTGCGGCTGGAGCAGGCAGTCCTCCACATCCAGCACATCATGGCTGCGGGGACGGTAAAAGCCAATGGCGGTACTGCCGTCCTGTCCGGCCGCAACCGGAAACTGGACCTTGTTGCGGTAGCGCAAAAGGTGTTCCGACCCCAGCACCGGCGACAACGGCGCCTCCACGCCCCCGATCCGCCTGAGCGCATCGGACACTCTCCGGCCCTTTGCCGCCAACTCCTCCCCATAGTCCATATGCCGGTACTGACATCCGCCGCACCGGCCCGCATGGGGACAATCCCGCTCTACACGATGGGGAGAGGCCTCCAACAGACGCAGCGCTTTCCCCCATGCCACTGCCTGATTCACCTTCACAAGCAGCGTCTCCCACACCTCACCTGAAATGGTGTGGGGTACAAAGACCACCCGCCCATCCAACCGGGCCACCCCGGCGCCGTCCGCCGTGTATCCCGTAATGGTGAGGGGATGTACCGTATTCTTTTTCCACTCCGCCATGCTTTCCGCTCCCTGTTCCCAATCTGTTTTTTATCGTTCTATTGTAGCACACTGTCTTTTTATGGACAAGCAGGTCTGCCTCATTTTACTTTGACAATCCAGTCTACTTATGGTATAGTGCTAAAGTGTTTTTGTAAAAAAGGATAGATCAGGAGGAATATATCATGGCAAGCCCCACAACCTTTCAGGCCGCTTCCCATCAGGTCGATGTTCTCCGCAAGGGCGGCAGATACATTGTCAGCGTGGATGGCCGGGAGCAAGGCTCCTATCAGCTGACAGGAAAATCTAAATGGATCACCAACAGCCAGGATTTTGAATTCCCCATTGATGGAGTTCCCTATATTCTGGCGGTGCGCAAGGGGAAGGCCCGTCTCGCCACAAACAACTACTTCTTGGATGACAACGAACCCTTTACACCGGCAGTCGCCCCTCCCGGGTGGATTTGGTTTTTCTTTATCCTGAATATGCTCATGGTCATTGGCGGCGGTGCGGTTCCCTTTCTTCTGGCCTTTTTGGGCGTGGCTTTGTGCACCTCTGTCGCGGCTTCAAAGCTTCAAAATATAGCCGTCAAGTTTTTGCTCTGTACCATCATCACAATCGGCATGTGGTGTGCGCTCCTTGCTGTGAGCTACCTTCTCACTGCCGTATGGTATTAGTACCAATCTCCCGATACCGGCTGTATCGGGAGATTTTTTTCTAAAAGAGACCTATTTTTGAATTTCCTGTAAAATTCGAATGACAACACTTTTTTATTTTGCCTGGTTATGGTATACTATGCGGGTATGTCCGTTCTGTTTGGAACGCAACAAAGGACAAGAGGTGTTTTTAATATCATGAGCCTATTGACAAAAATCTTCGGTACCAACTCTCAACGGGAGTTAAAATCCATCTATCCCATTGTAGATAAGATTGAGGCGCTGGAGGATGCGTATAAAGCCCTTTCTGACAGCCAGCTGCAGGCAAAGACGCCGGAATTTAGGGCGCGCCTTGAACGCGGCGAAACCCTGGATGATATTCTCCCCGAGGCCTTTGCCACCTGCCGCGAGGCCGCCTGGCGGGTGCTTGGACTGCGCCCCTACCGGGTTCAGCTGGTGGGCGGCATTGTGCTGCACCAGGGCCGCATTGCCGAGATGAAAACCGGGGAGGGAAAAACCCTTGTGGCCACACTTCCCGCCTATCTCAACGCCTTAGCCGGAACAGGCGTCCACATCATCACGGTCAACGACTATTTGGCCAAGCGCGACTCGGAATGGATGGGAAAGATCTACCGCTTTTTGGGCCTCTCTGTGGGCCTGATCATCCATGGGGTCATTGGACCGGCCAAGAAGGCGGCCTATGATGCCGACATTACCTATGGAACAAACAACGAGTTCGGCTTTGACTATCTGCGCGACAATATGGCCATCTACTCCGGCGAATTGGCACAGCGCGGCCATGTCTTTGCCATTGTGGACGAGGTGGACTCCATCCTCATTGACGAGGCGCGCACTCCCTTGATCATCTCCGGACAGGGAGAGGCATCTACTCAGCTGTATACCTTGGCGGACTCCTTTGCCGCCAAGCTGAAATGCATGCGCATCGCCTCGGTGGATACCAAGGAAGAGGAGGACACCACCCTCGATGCAGATTACATCATCGATGAAAAGGCCCGCACCGCTACATTGACCGCCCAAGGCATTGCAAAGGCGGAAAAGGCCTTTCAAGTTGAAAATCTGAGTGATCCGGAACACACCACCCTCGCCCACCACATTAACCAGGCGCTGAAAGCCCGGGGCATCATGCAGCGGGACATCGATTATGTGGTAAAGGACGGCCAGGTTATTATTGTTGATGAGTTTACCGGGCGCCTTATGTTTGGCCGCCGATATAATGAAGGACTGCACCAGGCCATTGAGGCGAAGGAGCACGTCACGGTGGCAAATGAGTCCAAAACCCTGGCCACCATCACCTTCCAGAACTACTTCCGCCTGTACCAAAAGCTCTCGGGCATGACCGGTACCGCTATGACGGAGCAGGAGGAATTCGGCACCATCTATGAGCTGGATATTGTTGAGATACCCACCAATAAGCTCATCGCCCGTTTGGATCAGGATGACGCGGTTTACAAGACGGAGCCAGGTAAACTCCGGGCCATCGTGCGCCAGATTGAGGAGTGCCACGAAAAGGGACAGCCTGTTCTGGTGGGCACGGTATCCATTGAAAAGTCAGAGATCCTCTCCGAACTGCTGAAAAAGCGGGGCGTGAAGCACAATGTGCTCAACGCAAAAAACCATGAAAAAGAGGCGGAAATTGTGGCCCAAGCCGGCAAATTGGGCGCTGTGACCGTGGCCACCAATATGGCCGGCCGTGGTACCGACATTATGCTGGGCGGCAATGCGGAGCTTTTGGCCAAATCTGACCTGCGCAAGGCCGGTCTGAGCGATGAGCTCATTGCAGAGGCCACCGGCTTTGCGGAAACAGATAATTCTGAAATCCTCGATGCCCGGAAGATGTTTTCCCAGGCAGAGGAAAAATATAAGAGCGAGATCCAGGAGGAGGCCGATGCGGTTCGCGCCGCAGGAGGACTCTTTATCCTGGGTACCGAGCGCCATGAATCCCGGCGAATCGACAATCAGCTGCGCGGCCGTGCGGGCCGCCAGGGCGACCCGGGCGAAACGCGCTTTCTCCTGTCCCTGGAGGATGATATCATGCGCCTGTTCGGGTCCGAACGGGTCATGGGCATGATGGAGCGCCTCGGCGTGGACGAGGACACGCCGATTGAGCAGAAAATGCTGACCAATGCCATTGAAAATGCCCAAAAGCAGGTGGAATCCCGCAACTTCCAGACACGAAAAAATGTGCTGCAGTACGATGATGTGATGAACACCCAGCGTGAGGTGATTTATAAACAGCGCCGGGAGGTGCTGGACGGCGCCGACCTCCAGGCCAGCATTCAATCCATGCTGCGAAACACCATCGGTCTCTCTCTTCAGGGACATATGGGCGAGCGCAAACACATGGACGCCGAAACCTTCCAAGATGCCATTTCCCTCTTCCGCACCATGTTTCTTTCCGCCGCCGACCTCCACTTGACCGATGGAGAATTGGAACCATATTCTTCTGACGACCTCATTGAACTGGTGATGACCCGGGCCAGCGAGGCTTACAGCCGGAAAGAGGCGGAAATCACCCCACCTGTCATGCGCGAGTTGGAGCGCATCATCATGCTCCGGGTGGTGGATGAATATTGGATGGATCATATTGACGCCATGACAGAGCTGCGCCAGGGCATCACCCTACGGGCCTACGCCCAAACCGATCCCGTTGTTGCCTATAAAAAAGAAGGCTACGAGATGTTTGAGCAGATGATCGCCGCCATCCAGCAGGAAACGCTGCGCCGTCTGTTCTTGGTCCGGATGAAAAAAAATGAAGACCTCAAGCGTGAACGCGTAGCCAAAATTACCGCGGAATCCTCAGGCGGAGATGGCACGGTTCGCAAGCAGCCGGTAAAAAAGACGGTTAAAATCGGCCGTAACGATCCATGTCCCTGTGGCAGCGGGCAAAAATGGAAAAAATGCACCTGCACCCAATATCATAAGGAGAGCCAATCTCTTTAGAGCTGGGATCACGCAAAACGCCCCTGCGTCCGGCGAGGCGTTTTGCGTATTTTACGGCCTTTTTAGAAACCATTTTTTTCCTCTATTCCCAATTTTTAGTTTGCAATAATCAACGCTATCTGGTAGAATAATAAACTGACTGGAAAATTGGCGTTCATGCCGGATTATACTTCAGAGGACACCTTTTAAACTGTGCATATCCGGGCGGTCATGCGCAATAAGGAGCGATTAATTTCATGGATAAAAATCAGAAAGAGTTACAGCGCAAGCAGGAGAACACCGCGTTCAACCATGCCCTGATCTGGGTGGCCGCCGCCATTGTGCTGGAACTGCTCTTGATGCTGGTCAATCAACTATACTTTAACTACACCACCACCATGGAGTCTCTCAATATGGCCTTAACAACGGAAAAGGTTCTGGTGGTTCTGCGCATTGCGACCCTTTTGGGCGCTGCGGCGCTGGCAATCTTGGCAGTACTTGCCCGCAATAAAAGATCCTCTGCCGGATGGTACATCCCGGCTTTGATTGCGTGCATCACCATTTTTGCATGTTGCCACATCACACTGACCTTTCAGGATTCCGGCGTTCGCATGCTGTTTTTACTGGTTCCCGCCTGCGCTGGTCTTTCCCTGGTTTACTATCTGTACCAGCGGGATTTCTTTGTTTCCGCAGGCCTCACCGGTCTTGGGACACTTGGGCTATGGATGATCCGCAGTAACAACACCTTGGTGCAGGGCACTGTTTATGTTTATCTGGCGTTTGTGCTGGCCGCCTATGTGTTATGCGCTGCTGTTCTGCTTTTGGGAAAAGGAAAAAGCGGCAGGGTCCATTTGGGTCCTGTTACCTTGGCTCTCACCCTCAAACAAAGTGGTTATCTCCTGATCCTGTTTACCCTTGGGGTGAACGCTCTGTGCCTGATTCTTGGGCTGGCTCTGGGCGGTACACTGGCCTATTATCTGATTTTCCTTTTGGTAGCTTGGTTATTCGCCCTGTTGGTCTACTTTACCGTTAAAATGATATAATGGCCGCTCTGCGGCTATTATATCTCGCACAGGCAGCTATGGTATCATGCAGTCATCAACCGGGTCCAATGGCAAATAGTCCGCCTTTCCTTGAAACGAAAGGCGGACTATTTTGTTGGCCATTGCGGAGATCAAGTCTGTTTCCCCCTCTTTTAATATAACCGTTTTTCATTTGCGGGGCGGCGTGTAAGCATCGCCCCACTACGCAGCACATCTCATATAATCTCATGGAGGCTACGATCAGTATCAGGGCTTTTCCAAGTGGCAATTTCAATCAAATTCCCCTCCGGGTCTGCAACGTAACAGCTGCGAAGTCCCCATGGATAGGTTTTAGGCGCAATGATTGGCGCCGCGCCCTGCTTTACCATTCTCTCATATTCCCTGTCCACTTCTTCCGGCGTATCCACGTCCAACGCCAATTCAAACGTACCGTTATTGCCGCTGGGATAGGTATAGCTCCGCCTTGTTAACGCTTCAAAATCCTTACGCCCGAACAGCAGAAACCTCAAACCATCCTGCTCTATAATTACACTGGGGTCTACACCATCCCACTTCAATGGAAAGCCAACCACATCACGATAAAAGGCAACCATGGTTGCCATATCCTTTACAAACAATCCCACAGCCTTTAATTTAGCGGCCATTCCATTCCTACCTCCACAATCACTCTGCGACATAATTTGAAAATCTCCGGACATACCGCACGTCCACATTGACAAAATCCGGCGGAAATGGCAGCTCCACATAGCCCCCGTCCGGGGCAAACCCGTGTCTTTCATAAAAGCGTTTGGCTGCCAGATTCTCCCGCAGCACATAGAGCACCGTCCCCGGATACCCCGTCTCTTGAAGGCGATGCAACAGCTCCTTCATCAGCAGAGATCCATAGCCCTTTCCCCTCTCTCCAGGGTGGCTATAAAAGGAGCTGATTTCCCCCCACCCCTCATATCCTTCCGTCTCCAGCGCCTGCGCATCGGCGCCCTGTAATCCAGAGTTATCTCGAATCGGGCAGTAGGTGGCACAGCTCACGGGAGTATCCCCTCTGTATAAAATCAAGCCATATGCCCTCTTTGTATTAAAATTTTCCTGGAACAGAGGGACCCATCTGGTATCCGTAATCTCCCGCGCCATGTACGCGGAATCAAGATAAGGCGCATAGGTGGTGCGCCAGCCCAGGGCGTGGAGAAGGGACATCTCCTCAAAATGACGCTGTGTACAGGCGTCAACAAGCTGAAGCTCCTGCATGATATCCTCTCCTTCTCTCTACAATACCATAAATGCTCCGCATTTGTGGTATGTGGCATCGTTTGCGGTTCTTTTGCGAAGCAAAAGGAGCCAATCGGGCCAATCGCCTGGCATGATATCCGCTTTGCGGATATCATACCAGAATTATGCCAGAACATGGTTGAGATTGCAAGAAAAACATCCTGTTCCCTTGAGGAACAGGATGTTTTTTGACGCTTATGCCCTGGCCTCAGCATGGGTCAGAGTTTGTTCCGCCGACTGCTCCTGCAAGGCTTCCGCTGCCGGAGCAAATCGTTTCACGCACTCTTGCTTTTCCAATTCCCGGGCGTTGGCCAGCATCAGCTTGATGCGGTTCTCCTGATTAATACGGGTGGCGCCGGGATCGTAATCGATGGCCACAATATTACTCATTGGATAGTCGTCTTTGAGCTTGCGGATCATTCCCTTGCCCACCACATGATTCGGCAGACAGCCAAATGGCTGGGTGCATACAATATTCGGCGTGCCGGAATGGATCAGTTCCAGCATTTCAGCGGTCAGGAGCCACCCCTCGCCCATTTTGTTGCCATCTCCCAAATATCCCTGCACCATCTGGTGCAAATCCTGGAACGTGCCGGGAGCGCGGAAACGGCAGGAGTGTTCCAGCGCGCCAATCATATCCTTTTGACAGCCCTCCACATAGCTCATCAGCGCCCGGCAGACTGCCTTTTTGATCCATGTGCCTCCATAGAGGTCCACATCCACCACGCGGTTATAGATTTTAAAAATGATAAAATCTGTCAGTCCTGGCACCACAGTCTCAACGCCCTCTGAGACCAGGAAGTCCTCCAAATTGTTATTCCCCAAGGGGGAGAATTTGACGTAAATCTCTCCCACCACGCCCACGCGCACCTTGGGGCCACCAGCCACATGGATGGAGGCAAAGTCACCACAAATCTGGTCAAAGATCTTTCGCATCTGCCCGCGGCGCATCCCCTTGCCCTGCTGGAAACCCTCAACGAGCTTCCCCTGCCACCGCTCCATCATCGCGTCAGTGGTGCCCAGCTCCACCTCGTAGGGGCGCACCTGGTTGCCCACATTGACCAGCAGGTCGCCGTACATCATGGCATATACCAGTTTTCGCATCAGTGGGAGCGTGAGGGAAAATCCGGGGTTTTTCTCCAGGCCGGACAAGTTCACCGAGACAACGGGGACAAACTCCAACCCCGCCTTTTCCAGGGCCTTGCGCAGCAGATGAATGTAGTTGGAGGCCCGGCAGCCGCCGCCGGTCTGCGTAATGAACAGCGCCACCTTGCTGGGGTCATAACCACCGTTTTTAATGGCGTCAATCAGCTGTCCAATGACAAGCAACGCCGGGTAGCAGGTGTCGTTGTGGACGTATTTGAGCCCCTCATCCACAATGCCCCGGTGGTGGGTGGTCAGCATATCCACATGATAGCCCTCCAGCTGCAGGAGCCTTTGGAACATTCCAAAATGCACAGGCAACATCTGGGGCATCAGGATGGTATACTCCTCCTTCATCTCTTTGGTAAAAAGCAGGCGGCCGGTTTCATCATACACAAGCTTTGCCATAGGAATCAAGTCCTCCTCTCTGGCGAGCGTTCTTCGCGCCGTTTCTTCGCGCCTCACTGGCCGCAATGAGGGACCGGATGCGGATTTTCACCGCGCCCAGGTTATTGATATCGTCAATCTTCAACTGAGTATAGAGCTTCCCGCCGGACTCCAAAATGGCCCTCATCTCATCACCGGTGATGGCGTCAATCCCACAGCCAAAGGAGACCAGTTGAATGAGCTCCATGTCCTCCTGCTTACACACATAGCGGGCCGCGTCATACATGCGGGCATGATAGGTCCACTGGTTGAGCACCTTTCTGGACTGCTTTTGTTCCAAGTCCGACACCGCGTCCTCTGTCAGCAGCACAAAGCCAAAGCTGGTGATGAGCTCATTGATGCCATGGTTGATCTCCGGGTCCATGTGGTAAGGACGGCCAGCCACGACAAGGATGGGACGGCCCTCTCTGCGGGCAAACCGGATGTACTCCTGGCCCTTCTCCTTAAGATCAGCCCGGTATGCGGCATAGGCCGCAAAAGCGCCCCGGGACGCCGCCATCGTCTCCTGCTTGGGAATGCCAAATTCCTTGGCAAACCATTCCGCGGCCCGCGTTTCAAAGTCCTTTGGCCGGTGCAGCCCAAAATATGGATAGAGATACTTGCTCTGTTTTAGGTTGGGCATGTTGGCCGCCAGCAGCTCCGGATAGTAGGCCACCACCGGACAGTTATAGTTGTTGTCTCCAAGCCCCTCATCAAAATTATAGGGCATACAGGGGTAGAAAATGGCATCTACCCCCGCCTTCACCAGCGCCTCCATATGTCCATGCAGCAGCTTTGCCGGGTAGCAGACCGTGTCGGAGGGAATGGTTCGCTGCCCCTTGAGGTACAGCTTGCGGGAGGACTCCGGCGATAACACCACCCGGAAATTCAAACGGGTAAACAGCTCAAACCAGAAGGGCAGGTTTTCATACATGTTCAGCCCAAAGGGGATTCCAATGCGGCCCCGGCTGCCGTTGCCTTGGCCGCACCCATGCAGGGAGCGCAGGCGGTCATATTTATAGCGCATCAGATCGGGCAGATGCTGCGGCTCCTCCCCCAGCGGACGGGAGCATCGGTTACCGGAGATAAAGCGGCGGCCGCCGTCAAAGGTGTTCATGGTCAGCGCGCAGCGGTTGGTGCAAAGGCCGCAGGCGGCCGGCTTAGAGGTATGGGTAAACTTCTCCAGGGCTTGGGCGCTCAGCAGCGTGCTGTGCTCCAATTCCATATCCCGCGCGGAGAGTGCGGCGCCAAAAGCGCCCATCAGTCCCGCAATGGTGGGCCTGACCACGTTCCGGCCCAGTTCCTGCTCAAAAGCCCGCAGCACCGCGTCATTGAGGAACGTACCGCCCTGCACCACAATGTTCTGCCCCAAGTCATCCGCACTGGCGGCGCGGATCACCTTGTAGATGGCATTTTTTACAATGGAGATGGATAGTCCTGCGGAAATATCCTCCACACTGGCCCCATCTTTTTGGGCCTGCTTCACAGAAGAGTTCATAAAAACCGTACATCGGCTGCCCAAATTAGCGGGCCGCTGGGCCAGGAGTCCCAGCTTGGCAAAATCAGCGATGGAGTGGCCCAATGCCTTGGCAAAGGTCTCAATAAAGGAGCCGCAGCCGGAGGAGCAGGCCTCATTGAGCATGATGGAGTCCACCGCACCATTCCGGATTTTAAAACACTTCATATCCTGGCCGCCGATGTCAATGATAAAATCCACCTGAGGGTCAAAGTGGGCGGCCGCCTTATAGTGAGCCATTGTCTCCACCAGGCCAAAGTCACAGGAGAATGCGTTCTGAATCAAATCTTCCCCATATCCCGTGACGGCTGCGCCCCGGATCTGGATGCGGTCGCCGCACAGCCGGTAAATCTCCCGCAGCCGGCCTAACACCACCGCCACTGGATTTCCTTCGTTGGAGTGATAGTAAGTATAGAGCAGCCCGCCGTCCTCTTTGATCAACGCCAGCTTTGTCGTGGTGGAACCGGCGTCAATTCCCAGCCATGCCGGACCACAGTAAGTTTGAATCTCCGCCTGGGGCGGGTGGTTGCCGTTGTGACGGGCAAGAAACACATCGTATTCTTCCTGCGTGTGAAAAAGAGGCGGCATGGTATCCAGCGTCCCACCGGCTTCCGCACTCTCCTCCAGACACTTGAGTATCTGGTCAAAGGAGACCGTCTGATACTCCCCCGCGCAGAGAGCCGCGCCAATGGCTGCAAAGCAGTCGCCATCCTTGGGAAAAACCGCGTGTTCCTCATCCAGATTCAGCGTCTCAACAAAGCGCTGGCGCAGCCCATGTAAAAAGAAGAGAGGGCCGCCCAAAAAGACGATCTTTCCCTTAAGCTCCCGCCCCTGGGTCAGTCCGGCCACAGTCTGGTCTACCACAGCCTGGAAGATGGAGGCAGCCACATCCTCTTTCCGCCCCCCCTGGTTGAGAATGGGCTGAATATCACTTTTTGCAAACACGCCGCAGCGCGAGGCAATGGGATAAATCTTCTCATGCCGCTGGGACAGCTCATCCAACTCCGGCACAGAGACATTCATCAAGGTGGCCATCTGGTCGATAAAGGCGCCGGTCCCCCCTGCACAGGAGCCGTTCATCCGCTCCTCCAACGCGCCGCCGAAAAAGATAATCTTTGCATCTTCTCCGCCCAGTTCAATGACTGCGTCCGTATTGGGGATAAAGGCGTTGACCGCCGCCGCCGTGGCATAGACCTCCTGCACAAAGTCAATCCCTGCGGCTTTGGAAACCCCCAACCCCGCGGAGCCGGTGATGGTAAGATGTACCTGCTTTCCGCTGAGCATGTGGCTGATGCTATGCAGAGTTTCGCAGGCCCGCTGCCGGGTTTTGGAGTAGTGCCGTTCATAGGAACGGAACAGCAGCTGATCATTCTCATCCAGCACCACCACCTTTACTGTAGTGGAACCAATATCAATACCGATCCGTAAATTCATCATTTTGACCTCAATTTCTGAACCGTCTGGTCGGGCGGCAGCTTCCGCACTGCGATCATCACACGCCTGAGCTCTGAAAAAACGGGAAGGGTGCGCCTTTCTTCGCCGCAGCTCCACAATTCCCGGGTCCCGAATTCTCCAGCCTGGCAGACAGTCACATAAGTATATCATAAGACGATTGGTGACAAAAAACAACATTCTTAACGACATTTTAACTCTCGCCTTTGGGGCAAAAATTTGGGCAAAGTGCCAGATTCAACAAAAAAATGTCGAAAAAACAACATGCGGCAATCCTTCCTTACAAACTATTTGACTTTAAATTTATGAACCTATATAATAAAAAACTGTGCACCTCTCCATGCCGTGGAGGGGGGCGACTTACGCTCAGAGGAGGCGGTAGAAGTTTGAACGCTCAGCAATCCAGTCCTGAAAACAAGCTTGGCACCATGCCAATCAATTCCCTGCTGTTTCATATGGCAGTTCCCATTATCATTTCTATGCTCGTTCAGGCGCTATATAACGTGGTGGACAGCATTTTTGTGGGGAGATTAAGTGAAGAAGCGTTGAACGCGGTATCTCTGGCATTTCCGCTACAGAATCTGATGATCTCTGTCGCTGTGGGGACCGGAGTTGGCATCAATGCGTTGCTTTCCAAAAGCCTGGGCGAAAAAAAGTTTGATCAGGCCAGCCGCACTGCGGAAAACGGACTGTTCCTGGCCGCGATCAGCGGCGCCGTATTTCTCGTATTTGGTTTTTTGGGGTCGGAGCTGTTTTTTAAGGTACAAACCGACATCGCTTCCATTGTTACGCAGGGGAAAATCTATCTGTCCATCTGCTCCGTCTGTTCCTTCGGCATGTTTTTTCAGGTGGCGATGGAACGGATTCTTCAAGCCACCGGCCGTACCGTGTACACAATGATAACACAGCTGACCGGCGCCGTCATCAACTTAATATTGGATCCAATTTTAATTTTTGGATTATTTGGTTTTCCCCGTATGGAAATTGCCGGAGCCGCCATTGCAACCGTGCTGGGCCAGATTGTGGCCGCCTGTCTGAATTTCTACTTCAATCACAGATTTAATACAGATGTACACATTCGCCTGCGGGGATTCCGTCCCTCCAGGCGCATCATTGGAGCAATTTACAGTGTGGGGGTCCCCTCCATCGCCATGTCTTCCATCGGCTCTGTCATGGTATTTGGCATGAATAAGATTCTATTGGCGTTTACCCCCACTGCCACCGCTGTATTTGGTGTGTATTTTAAATTGCAGTCCTTCATTTTCATGCCCGTATTTGGCCTGAATAATGGCATGGTTCCCATTGTGGCTTATAATTACGGCGCCAGAAAACCTGACCGCATTGTCAAAACTGTGAAGCTCAGCATCTGCTGTGGGGTTGGAATCATGGTCATTGGATTTATCATTTTTCAGCTGTTTACCGCCCCTCTCTTAAGAATGTTTGAGGCGGAGGACGCCACCGGCGCCATGATCGAGATCGGCGTGCCAGCCCTGCGCATCATCTCTGTGAGCTTTCTCTTTGCCGGTTATTGCATTGTCTCATCCGCCATGTTTCAGGCACTGGGCCACGGCGTATTGAGTCTGACCATGTCTTGTGTGCGCCAGCTCATGGTGCTGTTGCCGGTGGCTCTTCTCCTCTCCCGTATTGGCGGGCTGCATGTGGTCTGGTGGGCCTTCCCCTTTGCTGAACTATTCTCCGTGACACTGGCCTCCATTTTTCTGCGCCGGATCTATCAAACGGAAATTCGGCCGCTGTATCAGGAAATCCCATCTGCATTGTAAGCCGCATGAAAGGCGGCATCCAACTGATCCGCATCAGGACGCACAAGCAGTCCGGCGCACACAAAAAAGCCTTACCATAAATGGTAAGGCTTTTTCATCCATTGATCTCTGATCCACGTTCCGTTTTGTTCAGTTGCTGCCAAACTCGCCAAAGAAGCGGTCATGAATCGCCTGAACCGCCCGGTCGGCGTCCCGCTCATCCACCAGAACAGATACCTTGATCTCGCTGGTGGAGATCATGTTGATGTTGACCCCGGCATTGGCCAGCGCCTCAAACATTCCGGCAGCCACGCCTGGGTTATTGACCATACCGGCTCCCACAATGGATATTTTGGCCACCTCGCGGCTGACCTCAATGGTTTCAAATCCAAGGATGTCACGGTGTTCCTCCAAAATTTCCTTCGCCCGGTCCGCGTCATTCCGGGCAACGGTAAAGCTGATGTCTTTATTATTACCGCGCCCGATCGATTGGAGAATAATATCTACGTTCATATTATTTTTTGCCAACAAAGAGAAAATTTTAAAGGCGATGCCAGGCCGATCCTCCAAATTCACCAGCGCCAGCCGGGCCACATTTTTGTCCTTCGCCACGCCGCTTACATGGGTCTTTTCCATATCCTTCACGACCTCCTTGACTTTGGTACCGGGATTGCCCGTTAGACTGGAGCGTACCTCCAGGTTGACATTATAGCGCTTTGCCATCTCCACCGAACGGTTATGCAGCACCTGGGCGCCCAGGCTGGCCAACTCCAGCATCTCATCGTAAGTAATTTCATCGAGCTTTTTCGTCCCCGTGACACAGCGCGGATCTGCTGTATAGACACCGTCCACATCGGTATAAATCTGACACAGATCGGCGTGCAGCACTGCGGCCAGCGCCACGGCAGAGGTGTCTGAACCGCCCCGGCCCAGCGTGGTGATGTCATCATACTTGTTCACACCCTGAAACCCGGCAACCAGTACAATTTTATTTTTATCCAGCTCCCGCTTAATCCGCTCTGTACGGATGCGTTTGATCCTTGCGCTGCTGTAGGCGGAGTCAGTGAGCATCCCCGCCTGCCAGCCGGTGAGAGACACCGCCTGGTATCCCATATGTTCAATGGCCATGGCGCAAAGAGAAATGGAGATTTGCTCTCCTGTAGCCAGCAGCATATCCATCTCCCGCTTCGATGCCCTGGGATTGATTTCCGCGGCCTTTTCAATCAGATCATCGGTGGTATCCCCTTGGGCGGATAGAACCACGACAACACTATGTCCACGGCGGTAAGTCTCTGTGATGATACGGGCCACATTCCGAATGCGGTCGGCATCTTTCACCGATGTCCCGCCAAATTTTTGTACAATCAGTGACATAAATCTGTTCCCCCTAAACGGTCTAAAATCAAGAAAACCTATGGTGGTACTGCTATATTCTATGCGCTGTCTCCACCTGTGGCCTTAATCCAGAGCACGAATCAGAGCACAAATTTTCATTCCGGCTAGTTTCTCCCGTACCTGAGGCTCTGTCATAGCATTGGTCAAAAATGCGATCTCGCCCTCCGGCGCACCGCTGCGGGCCATCAAGCTGATTTCCCCAAACGCGCTGCGCGCTGCGCGTGAGGTGGTCATAGCCCGCACATACCAGCGAGAGACCAGGATATCAGGAGATACCACCAGATCCTCGGCCCCAGGTCCCCACGCGTTGTGCCGGCTGGTGTTTAAATCCTTCGCCAGGTCAATCACATCCGCTACCGCCGCAGATGCGGTGGGCAGTTTTCCCGCCCCCTGCCCATAGAACATCACATCCCCAATGGCGTTCCCCGTCACAGTGATGGCATTGAACACATTTTCCACCCCCGCCAGAGGATTCTCCCCCGAAACCAGATGGGGGGCGACAAAGGCGCAAATGGTTCCATTCTCCAGACGGATGGAGCGGCCAAGGAGCTTAATTTTATAGTCACAGGAATCGGCATAGGCCACATCGGCCAGCGTCACCTCCCGGATGCCCTGCATCTGCACCTGCTTGGGATAAATGTGCTCGCCAAAGGCCAAGGCGGAGAGAATACAGATTTTCCGGCAGGCATCGTGTCCGTCCACATCGGCGGATGGATCCCGTTCGGCATATCCCTTCTCCTGCGCCTCCTGCAGGGCCTGTTCAAAGGTCAGCCCGCCGTGAATCATCCGGGTAAGAATGTAGTTGGTCGTTCCATTGAGAATTCCGGTAATCTGGCTGAGCGCATTGGCCGCCAGGCAGCTGTTGAGCGGCCGCAAAATGGGAATCCCTCCACCCACACTGGCCTCAAAGAGATAGTTCACACCGTTCTCCTTAGCCAGCTGCAGCAGATCATACCCATGGGCTGCCACCAACTCCTTGTTGGAGGACACCACGTTTTTTCCCGCTCTCAGTGCCCGCTGCGTATAGTCCAGCGCAACCGTGGCGCCACCAATGGTCTCCACCACAATGTCCACCTCAGGGTCCGCCTCAATCACCGAGAAATCCTGTACAAGACAGCTCTGATAGGGACTGTTGGGAAAGTCACGGACATCCAAAATATATTTCAAACGAACCAAATTCTCCGTGCGTTTATCAATGAGTCCGCCATTGGTTGTCAACACCTCTGCAACACCGGAGCCCACTGTTCCAAATCCCAATATCGCTACATTTACCATTACATTCACCTCTATTTTCTCTCAGGCCCTCTTCTAGCCCGCTAAAATCTCACACCGCAATACCCCGGGACTGTTTTGTGCCGACAGCATCATTTCCTCCACTGTCATGTGCAGGGCCGAGGTTTCCGCCGTCATCGTCACCAACGCACATCCGCCGGACGGAATGTTTTGGTTGATCGTCAAAATGTTGGCCCCCGTCCCAGCGAATACGTTCAGCAGGGCAGACAAAACGCCCGGCTCATCCCGCACCATCAGCTGAAACGTGACAATGCGGCCATGGAGCATATCATGAAAGGGCCGCACAGCCTCCTTATATTTATAAAAGGCACTGCGGCTGATGCCCACCATCCGGGCAGCCACATTCACAGTGCGGGCCTCCCCGGTCTCCAACAGCTGTTTGGCCTGCACCACTTTGCGAAAAATCTCCGGCATGGCGCCCGCCTCTACAATAAAATATTTTGGCTCGCGATTCACTGGTGTTACCTCCTGGTTTTCGGAGATGTCCGTATTACAAGGTCAATTGCTTTTCTCTCGTGGTTCATTGTAGCACAGCCCCGGCGACAGCGCAACGGAAATCAGGTGCGAAAAATAGAGATTTTTATGGAATTCTCAGCGAGAGTATCTGTCTATTTGTACAATTGCCGAACCTTGTCCAAAAATCTGTCACACAGGATCCTCTCATCCCATCAGCATGACATAGACCGCCCCAACGACCAGAGCGGGCAGCATATTTGCCACCCGAAACTTGGCTTGAAAAGCCAGATTTTTCCCCACGCAAAAGATGAGAATAGACCCAATAAAGGACATGTTCTGCACAATTGCATCATGGAACACGGAGGTCACCAGACTTGCGCACAGGGTCACTCCTCCCTGAAGCACCCCCACTGGCAGGGCGGAAAAAATGACCCCCCTGCCGTAAGTGGCGGAAAGCATCATAAGAATACTCATAGCCATCGAATAAAAATCCCGCAACTGTCGCTATTCAGTTTAACTCACGTGGCGGTTATCGTGGCCTAATGCGGTGGCTACTCGCCCCCGCGCCCCTCGGCCTTCCTCCAAAGAACAGAATAGCTTTTGCAGGATGTAACGCTCACAATGCGTATTTTTGAACTTTAAAGAGTAAAGCATGGCATCGTTTACAGGCGATAAAAATACAGAACTATGCACCTTTTCCACACACGATTTTGGCCTTTCCGAAAATTGGCGATAGAAAACGCCGCAGACATTGTCAATCCACGGCGTTAGTATTAAGCTGTGACTATGATTTTACTCTTTCGCTTGTAGGCCGGATAGTATTACAACGCTTTTCCCGCTGTTTTACTGGTTTTTTTGCTTTATACCAATTTGTACTGTCATCAGAGGACGATTTACAGGGGGAATCAAACTCAATCATAAACCAAAAGAAGCTGTTAGAGGATTACTCCCGTAAAAAAGGATAAAAATCACACGCCAAACCCGAAAGACAAATGGCTGATATTTGAAAACACCCACCCCGCCATCATAGACCCCGAAACGTGGGAAACGGCACAGCGTTGCCGCAAGACCATCAAGGGGACGGACACCTTTGGAGAAGCTAATCCATTGACAGGCAAGCTGTTTTGCGCGGATTGCGGCGCGAAGATGTTTAATCACAGAAAGGCGGGAGGGAAACCCAATTACAGGAACGAAAACACAGGTAAGCGGTTTACTCACAAAAAAGGGTAAACCGCTTTTTTGCGTTCATTATCAATCTATCAATCCTATCCTATCCATTCCAAAATCTGAAAGGAGCAATGCACAATGGCAAAGACCAAACCCGAAAAAATCGCGGGTATCGAGGAACAAATCCAACTGCTTGAAAATCAGAAAAAACGGCTTATTCAAGAACAAAAGGCGCAGGAGCGCAAGGA
>Ga0153924_1000111_pt1 | contig 59732 bp, 49 predicted proteins | sample TSNJ008MetaG_FD_104709 | JGI IMG/M metagenome (GOLD analysis project Ga0153924, IMG submission 104709) | Attine ant fungus gardens microbial communities from New Jersey, USA - TSNJ008 MetaG | ecosystem: Host-associated > Fungi > Mycelium > Unclassified | place: USA: New Jersey, Wharton State...
AATTGCCTTTGCCTGTATCGGTGTTGCTTCTTCAAACCCCATATCTTCAACGGCTCTCAGGATCTGCTTTTTTATATCTAATTCGTCAAATTTCAAAGTAATATGTTTCCTTTCGATATCTTGTTATTATATTTAATTCAGTTACTCTTGCACACTGCTGAGTGGGAAATGTGACATAAGTTAATTAAGGATAGCAGAAAATAGAATAAAAGTCAAACGATATTAGGTGTTGACTTATAAATAAAACAATATAAAATAGAATGAAAGAAAATAAATACGAGGGAATGTAAATGACGAATTGGCTGGTAAAAATTTTTGTTAAAGATTATAACGATATAACAAATGAAAGTGTCAGGGAAAAATATGGGATACTCAGCAGTATTGTCGGGATTATTTGTAATATAACGTTGTTTGTATTAAAATATATCTTAGGGACGATGTCTAATTCTATTGCAATTATATCAGATGGATTTAACAATCTTTCAGATAGCGCAAGCTGCATTATTACGTTATTTGGTTATAAAATGGCAGCTAAACCGGCAGACAAGGACCATCCGTTTGGACATGGAAGAATAGAATATTTAACTTCTTTGCTTGTTGCCGTATTGATAATATTTGTCGGATTTGAATTACTGAGAAACTCCGTTGATAAATTATTACATCCGATACAGGTTCAGTTTAGCTGGACTGTGTTAATTTCATTAATAATATCAATTGGAGTGAAAATATGGATGGCTTTGTTTAACCGGGTCATCGGAAACCGTATCCATTCATTAGTTATGCTGGCGACTTCTCAGGATAGCAGAAATGATGTCGTGGTGACCACTGCAACGATCATAGCACTGACCAGTGCTTTATTTACAGACGTGCCGGTGGATGGTATTATGGGTATTTTCGTATCGGTATTTATATTGTATTCTGGCTATAAGATTATTAAAGGCACTGTGGATATTCTGTTAGGACAGCCGGCAGACCCGGAATTAGTGGAAGAGTTAAAAATACTGATATTATCTAATGAACATATTTTGGGGCTTCATGACTTAATTATCCATAGCTATGGACCGGGAAAGCAAATCGGAAGTGGTCATGTAGAAGTTAGTGCAGATGAAAATATAGTTGAAATACATGAAGCAATCGATCAGGTTGAAAAAGAGGTTTATGAAAAACTCAAACTGATTCTGACATTGCATATGGATCCGATAGAACAGGATAATGTATTTACGGATGGATGCAGGGAATTGGTGGAAGATATTATCCATAATATTCATGAAAGCCTTAGTGTTCACGATTTTAGAGTGGTATTCGGGTCAATCCAAATTAATTTGATTTTTGATATATCAGTACCATATGAATGTGAATATTCAAATGAGGAAATAAAAAACAGTATAGATCAGCAGTTAAAGGTACAGAAAGGAAGTTGTAATACAATTATTACATTTGACAGAAGTTTTTATTCATAAAACAATCCGGGTATCGTAAATCAGTTTGCATATGCATGAGAGCAAGCGGTAATAATTTATTTCACATATTTATATGTAAAAATAACAAGGGTAATATTAGGCAAAAAGTTTAATATTTCTCTTGTTTTATATTAGTGAATAAAGTATACTGATTTTACTTATAAATATAGAAATAATGAAGTGAAAAATCTTGAGATATTGTTATAGAAAGGACAGACGGATATGGAATTCTTAGACCAGCAAAAAACGCCTATTCGTGACGCTTTAGAGGAGCAAAGACAAGTACGTTTAGTGCATTTTGACGTACCCGGTCATAAAGGCGGAAGAGGCAATAAAGAGTTAAAGCATTTTTTGGGTGATGATTGTGCAAAATTAGACATGAACTCAATGAAACCTTTAGACAATTTATGCCATCCGGTCTCTGTCATTAAAGAGGCACAAGAATTAGCTGCGGAAGCCTTTGGTGCTGACGAGGCATTTTTTATTGTAAATGGGACGACGCAGGCCGTACAGGCAATGATTATGGCTTCATGTAAATCAGGAGATAAAGTAATTATGCCCAGAAATGTGCATAGAAGTGCAATCAATGCATTGGTTGTATGTGGTGCGATTCCTATTTATATAAATCCCGGGATAAATAAAAAGTTAGGTATTCCGCTTGGGATGTCAATAAATGATGTAAAGCAGGCAATTGAAGACAATCCGGATGCAAAAGCTATTCTGGTTAATAATCCGACTTATTATGGGATCTGTTCAAATTTAGAAGAAATCGTTAGGATGGCACATGAAAAAAATATGCTGGTTTTAGCAGATGAAGCCCATGGAACACATTTCTATTTCCATAAAGACTTGCCGATGTCGGCAATGGCAGCAGGGGCGGATATGTCGACTGTCAGTATGCATAAAACAGGAGGCTCTTTAACCCAAAGCTCTATTTTACTGACCAAAAATACAGTAAATGCTGATTATGTAAGGCAGGTCATCAATTTAACACAGACGACAAGCGCTTCCTATTTGCTATTATCATCTTTAGATATTACACGAAAACATTTATACATAAATGGTAAAGAAATGTTTGACAAGACAATTTATTTTGCTACTTATGCCAGAGAAGAAATCAATAAGTTAGGTGGTTATTATGCATTTGGTGAGGAATTAATAAATGGAGATACTATTTATGACTTTGACAGAACGAAATTATCCATCCATACAATTGATATTGGTCTAGCCGGGATTGAAGTGTACGATCAATTAAGAGATGAATATGGAATTCAGATAGAGTTTGGCGATATTGGAAATATTTTAGCGATAATTTCATCCGGAGACAGAAAATTAGAAATAGAACGCCTTATATTAGCCTTATCGGAAATTAAGAGATTAAATCATGGTGATAAAGGAGATTTATTTGACCATGAATATATCAATCCTAAAATCGTTATGCCTCCTCAAAAGGCATTTTACAGCAGAAAGCGTTCTATGCCGATTGAAGAAAGTGAAGGAACGATATGCGGAGAATTTGTCATGTGTTATCCACCGGGCATTCCTATATTGGCACCGGGAGAAATGATGACGAAGGATATTATTGAATATATATGTTATGCGAAAGAGAAAGGCTGCTTCATGACCGGTACGGAGGATATGATGATAGAAAACATTAATGTAGTGGAGGAAGACTGAGGATGGATTTATGGTATACAGATAAACACACAAAAGATCTGCATTTTTCTATGAAAATTCGGGAACAATTAGTCAGGCATGTCAGTGAGTTCCAACGGATTGATATCTTAGACACCTATGAGTTTGGGAAAGTATTGGTGTTAGATGGTGAATTGATGATTACACAAAAAGATGAGTTCATCTATCATGAGATGATTTCACATGTATCTATGGCAGTTCATCCAAATGTAAGAAATGTACTGGTGATAGGTGCCGGAGACGGTGGGACTATTCGTGAACTGACTAAGTATGAGACCATTGAAAATATAGATATGGTAGAAATCGACAGAGAAGTAGTAAGATTATGCAGAGAACATTTTCAGACGACTGCATGTAAGTTAGATGATCCAAGAGTGCATATTTATTTTGATGAAGGACTTAGATTTATCCGCAGTAAACAAGATGAGTATGATTTAATCATTGTAGATTGTGCGGATCCGTTCGGACCGGCAGAGGGTTACTTTACGAGAGAGTTCTATGGAAGTTGTTCAAAAGCCATGAAAGAGGATGGAATTTTAATTAATCAGCATGAAAGCCCATTCTATAATGAACATTCCCGTTCCGTCAGGCTGGCTCATAAGAATATAACGAGAGCATTTCCAATCAGTACGGTATATCAGTGCCACATCCCGTCATATCCGTCGGGACACTGGCTGTTTGGTTTTGCCTCTAAAAAATATGATCCAATCAAGGATTTAAAAGAAGACAAATGGAATGCATTGGGCATTCATACCAGATACTATAATACAGATTTGCATAAAGGATGTTTTTATCTGCCGAACTATGTAAATGAATTGCTGGGAACCTAAATAGGAGAGGGAATCATGGATAAGAATGTAATGACAATTATTGGATGCGACAGCGAATATGAAGATAGTAAAATCGTGATTTTTGGAGCGCCATTTGACTGCACAACCTCCTTTCGTCCGGGAACAAGGTTTGCCAGCGCGGCAATTCGAAATGAAAGCTTTGGGATAGAGACCTATAGTCCTTATCAGGATAAAGATATGCTGGATTATCATTTTTTTGACAGTGGGGATTTGGAACTGCCTTTTGGTAATCCTGCAAAAGCATTAGAATGTATTGAAAAACGAACTACAGAGATTATAAATGATAGAAAAATTCCTTTCATGATTGGAGGAGAGCATTTAGTGACTCTGGGAACAATGCGAAGTATTGTTAAAAAGTATCCTGATATTCATATAATACATTTTGATGCCCATACCGATTTACGGGATGATTATTTGGGAGTAACCTTGTCCCATGCCACAGTAATGCGGCGATGTTACGATTTGATAGGTGATGGAAGGATTTTTCAGTTTGGGATTAGAAGCGGTGACAGGGAAGAGTTTATGTGGGGAAAAGACCATGTAAATACCTGTAAGTTTAATTTTGATACATTACCTGAGGTTATAAATTCGTTAAAAGAGAAACCGGTATACTTCACATTGGATTTAGATATACTTGATCCAAGTGTATTTCCGGGTACCGGTACACCAGAGGCAGGCGGAGTAACATTTATGGAACTGATGCAAGCAATCGGTCAGTTAACTAAGTTAAATATCGTGGGTCTGGATATGAATGAATTATCTCCGGTTTACGATCAGAGTGGTGCGTCTACCGCATTAGCATGTAAATTGTTGCGGGAGATATTATTATATATGTCATAATATATGTTTAAACAAAGAAAATCTTGCTATACAAACATTATAGCGGAATGGAGTAAAACATGGGAAGAGCATTAATTATTGGAGCAGGCGGTGTAGCCAGCGTGGTTGTGCACAAATGCTGTCAAAACGCAGAAGTATTTGAGGAAATCTGTATCGCGAGCAGAACAAAATCGAAATGCGATGCTTTAAAAGAAAAATTAGACGGTGGAAATACTAAAATCAAAACAGCCCGGGTAGATGCGGATAATGTACCGGAATTGGTGGCTTTAATAAATGATTACAAACCGGATATTGTAATTAATGTCGCATTGCCTTATCAGGATTTGACAATCATGGATGCATGTCTGGAGACTAAGACCGATTATATGGATACTGCAAATTACGAACCTATAGATACAGCAAAATTTGAATATAGCTGGCAGTGGGCTTATCGTGAAAAATTTGAAAAGGCCGGTATCACCGCTTTATTAGGATGTGGTTTTGATCCGGGTGTAACAGGTGTATTCTCAGCTTATGCAGCAAAGCATTACTTTGATGAAATTAATTATATCGATATACTGGATTGTAACGGTGGTGACCATGGCTACCCATTTGCAACTAATTTTAATCCGGAAATCAATATCCGTGAGGTTTCAGCGAATGGAAGCTATTGGGAGAATGGAACATGGGTAGAGACAGAGCCTATGGAGATTAAAAGAATTTACAATTTTGATGAAGTAGGGCAGAAGGATATGTATCTGCTTCACCACGAAGAGTTAGAATCCCTAGGTGTTAATATAAAAGGTATTAAAAGAATCCGATTCTTTATGACATTCGGACAGAGTTATCTGACGCATCTAAAATGTCTTGAAAATGTTGGAATGACATCAATTGAACCAATCACATATGAAGGAAAAGAAATCGTTCCGTTGCAATTTTTAAAAGCAGTTTTGCCTGATCCGGCTTCTTTAGGACCAAGAACTGTAGGAAAAACCAATATCGGCTGCATTTTTCAAGGGAAAAAGGATGGACAAGATAAGAGTTATTATGTATATAATGTTTGTGATCATCAAGAGTGCTATAAGGAAGTCGGCTCACAGGCAATCTCTTATACAACAGGCGTTCCGGCTATGATCGGAGCGATGATGGTTATGACCGGAAAGTGGAAAAGACCAGGTGTTTATAATGTAGAAGAATTTGATCCGGATCCATTTATGGAAGCACTTAATAAATGGGGATTGCCCTGGAAAGAAGATTTTAACCCTGTATTAGTTGATTAAATGTTTGAGCGGAAGGGGATATTGCAAAATGGTAATTGGATTCGGTCTAGCGCAGAGAGCCGTTTTCAAAATGGATTCGACTTACTATATTTCTAAAAAATAGATTTGAATAATAAACGCTTCATGAGTTTGGCAAACTCGCTGCGCGAAGCCTTACCAAACTCATGAAATTATTCAAAATCTATTTTAAAGAAATATAACGTAAGTCTGCATATTATTTTGAAAACGGCTCTCTGCGCTAGACCGAATCCAATTACCATTTTGCAATATCCCCTTCTTGAGAACAACCGGAACCGGGTCACGATCGATCGTGACCCGGTTCCGGTTGAAACATTTGAAAATATAAAGGAGAATATAATGAAACCAATTGATTTTACGCAGGTACAAACACCGGCTTATATCATAGATGAGAGACTATTGATAAAAAATCTGGAAATATTGAAAAATGTAATGGATCAAACAGGATGTAAGATATTATTGGCACAAAAGGCTTTCTCGATGTTCAGTGTTTACCCAATAATAGAAAAATATTTGGCGGGTACAACCGCCAGTGGTTTGTTTGAAGCTAAATTAGGACATGAAGAAATGGCTGGTGAAGTGCATGTATTTAATCCGGCTTACAGAGAAGAAGAGTTTGCAGAGATTTTAGAAGTCAGTGATCATATTGTATTTAATAATACCAAACAATTTCACAAATTCAAAAAACGAGTAAAAGAATATTCCATAGAAAATCATAAGCATATTGATATGGGAATCCGTATTAATCCTGAATATTCTGAAATCGAAACAGATATCTATAATCCCTGTTTTATAGGTTCTAGATTAGGAACAAGATTAGATGATTTAGAGGGAGCAGATATAGATGGGATTGACGGTTTACATTTTCACACAATGTGTGAACAGAATTCTGATGTGCTAAAACGCACTTTAGAAATAATAGAAGAGAAATTCGGTAAATACTTATATAAAATGAAGTGGCTTAACTTTGGTGGGGGACATCATATTACAAGAGACGATTATGATATAGAAACCCTAATGAACTGTATTATTCATATGAGAGATAAATATGATTTGCAAATTTACTTAGAGCCTGGAGAAGCAGTTGCATTAAATACAGGTTATTTAATAACGAAGGTTCTGGACACCGCTAAAAATGGTATTGACTTAGTAATTGTGGATACATCTGCTGCATGTCATATGCCGGATGTACTAGAGATGCCTTATCGCCCGGAAATCATTGGAGCGGGAAATGAAGGTGAAAAGAAATATACTTATCGAATAGGTGGACCAACCTGTCTGGCAGGAGATATTATTGGAGATTATTCCTTTGACCAACCATTGAAAGAGGGGGAAAGACTGATTTTTTGTGATATGGCGATTTATACTATGGTGAAAAACAATACTTTTAATGGTATAAATTTACCGTCTATCGCAACATATAATGAGACAGATGGCATTAAAATCATTAAAGAATTTGGTTATCTTGATTTTAAGAATAGATTGAGTTGAATGAAAGGTCTATTACAAAATGGTACTTGGATACGGCATCGCGTGGCTAGTCTTATTCAAAACGGATTCGACTTACTATATTTCTAAAAAAGCCATTCTGGACTGATTCATTTTCATGTGCTACATGAACGCGCTACGCTTGAACGCATTTCGCACATGAAATCAGTCCAGAATAACTTTCTAAGAAATATAACGTAAGTCTGCATATTGTTTTGAATAAGACTAGCCACGCGATGCCGTATCCAAGTACCATTTTGTAACAGCTTTTTTCGCTTAATGATAATAGTCTTCACGTAAAGTCTTTTTCCATAGGCAGTAACCATCATAATTATAACCTTTGATAAACCGGGAATAATCATTATCATAATAAATTATAGTAAAATAATCTTCATAGAAATCTGCATATCGTATTTCGAATGCTCCAACTTCAATAATTGGAGTAGAAAAATTCAGGTTTTCATCCATAATCCAGAATACTTTATCCTTAACTACACCGGTTTTAGTACTGGGATGCTGCTTTTCACAAAGGTAATCCTGAGATCCTAAAATCATGTCACTGGTAACCAGTTGTCCGTCAGAATCAACTATATCAATACGATTTGAACCGAAATAGGTACTGAGATTATTTGAAACCCTTATCATTAATCTGGTATTGTCTAAGATTGAGACTGAGATGGAATAGCCATAATCATCATCTGAAGTATCCTTAATCCAATTATCTTCAAGCTTTGGTTCATATATCCAAACAGGATTTAAATCAGTATCGTAATAGGTTATGCTAAGTGTGTCAGCCGTATCATATGAAGTATATACCAGAAAACCATCCAAGTATTTGCAGAAGGTCTTTTCATAGTATACAAGGTTTTTAGTATTTGTAAGAAACTTTTCGTTTATGACGCTGCCATTATCATCTAATTCAAATAAGGCAATTGTTTTTGCAGTGAATTCGTTGTAGTAAAAACCAATTTGATTTAAATATTCGCTATAAGATAAATCTTCCTCTACTTCATAGTAACTATAATCATCAATTAGTGTAGAATAATCATTATGTACCTGCTTCATGATATCCTTTGCAGTGTATACTTCATTGTAGGAGTCAATATCGGCAAGTAAAATCGCTTTTCCGTCTTTATTATAACTAAGACAAATATCACTGCCATAAGAAGAATATAAGTAATCATCTAATGAGGTATTAGATATAAGCGTACCGGAATTATCATAGATAAAAATACTTAATACGCTACTTGAAAAATCTACAGATTCTTTATAAGGATACTTAAACTTATTGAACTGATATCCGGCGACAATACAATTTCCGTTAGGCAGTGCTAAGATTTCAACAGGACTAAAACTTTCTGCGGCCTGAATCATATTTTCCCACACAAGAACGTCATCTTTTGAATAGAGTGCAATACGGTATAAAGATGATAATCCTAAAAGCGAAATAGGTTCCATAACCTTATAAGTACCTTCAGAAGAATCGGTAGATAATATACATGAGGTTTCCCGATTGTCTGTCATAGCTTGAATTTCTCTAGGTATAGAAAAATCATATGCAGCACTGGTCGTGTCCCTTTTCGCACATCCAGTTAACAATAATATGGATAAGGATGACAGCAATATATAATTTATTAAATATTTTTTTCTTAGTCTGTGTTTTGTAATCATTTTGTATCCTCCCTAGTTAAAACATTATATGTTATAGATCAGCCATGCCATTCATATTTTTCAGTATGGCTAAATTGTAACTCTTATATAATTATACTATTTATTATAGTTGTAAACAAGCTGAAACTGTGATAATATCAAAGTTATTGGCAATAATATTAAGCAATGTAATATAGAAAAGAGGCATTTAATATGGATATTCCTAATAAAGCATTTACGCATGGCGGTAAGTTTCACTCAGATGATGTGTTTGGAGCAGCATTATTAACTTACTTAAATGCAGATATTATTATTGAAAGAGGATATAATGTTCCGGATGATTATGACGGTATTATATTTGATATAGGTTTTGGGGAATATGATCATCATCAACAGAATGCTTTGATAAGAGAAAATGGAGTGCCATATGCGGCATTTGGGTTATTGTGGAAACAATTTGGAACCGAAATACTTGGAGCAGAAGATGCAAAAAGGTTTGATGAGAAGTTTATCCAGTCATTGGATTTGTCAGATAATACAGGATGTTATAACGAGATTGCAGAGATTATCTCATTATATAATCCTAATTGGGATGAGACAATATCGGTGGAAGATGCTTTTGAAAGCGCAAAGCAATGGGCAATGACGATATTGAAGCGATATTTTGCCAGGGTAGAAAGCATTAATAAAGCTGAAAAAATAATTCGTCCGGACTTAGATAAACAAAAAAACGGAATTGCCATCTTAACACATTTTGTACCTTGGAAAAAATGTGTTAAGAATACAGACATTAAATTTGTGATATACCATTCCCAAAGAGGTGGCTTTTGTGCCCAGGCAGTGGAATCAGAAGAGGAAGACGAAGATGGAAGACATAAATTAAAATGTCCGTTTCCCCAGGAGTGGAGAGGAAAAGAAATGGGCATACTACAGGAAATTACCGGTATTGAGGGTATTAAATTCTGTCATAACAGTGGTTTTTTGATTTCGACCAATACAATTGATGAAGCTATTTTGGCTTGTCAAAAAGCAATGAAACTATATATGTGAAAAAATGTAATTGCTTCGTTGACAGAAGAAAAAGTATTATGCTATAATACAAGCTATCTATGCAAATGGTACTAATAAAGATGAAAGGGTGGATTTGCGGTTATGAAGAAATTAATATTGGTTACATCACCACCAGCATGCGGAAAGACTTTCGTAACTAGGAAGTTAGCGAAATCTATGACAAATTGTGTATATTTAGATAAAGACTCATTAATTGTTTTATCAAAGCAGATATTTAAGGTTGCCGGAGAAGAATATAACAGGAGTTCGGCTTTTTTTGAAGAGCATATTAGGAATTATGAATATGATGCAATTATGGAAGTTGCTTATGAAGCACTAGAATATAATGATACGGTATTTATTAATGCTCCATTTACAAGGGAAATTGAAAATCAGGAATATATGCATCATTTAAGGACAGAGCTGGCATCCAGGAATACAAGGTTAGTAGTAATATGGGTGCATACTGAGATTGATGTATGCTATAAAAGAATGGTTGAAAGGAATTCAGACAGAGATGTTTGGAAACTGGCGAATTGGGACGAGTATATTGCAACCAGAAATTTCTCGAAACCGACCGGAATCAAGGACTTGATTGTATTCGAGAATTCATCTGATGAGGAATTTCAGAATTCCTTACACCAGATTACTTATTATTTAAGAAAATTATAATGGATAGATATATAATTAAATAAAGCAATGATAGAAATGATAAAGATTAGTCATAAATTTTTATCTCGTGCTGTCGACATAAGACTATGTTGACAGTTTTTTTTATCTTATAGGAAAGTACTACATTTCGGCGATCCTGCGAAGCAGAATCTTTGTTATCGTTGTGATTCTTATTCTTATCCGTCGGAGAAAATAAGTAATTTCTGCATTGTATCACCTTAAATATAATCTACATATATAATTAGCAACATGGCACATATAAGGAGTTTAAGCTTATAAAGAGTTAATTTGGCATTTACATTTTCCTGCTTATTTGATAGAATAAAAAATCAGTAGATTACTTTTACATAGGAATCTGCTATAGCAGTATTTTTAAGTAGATATCTAAGTAGTAATATATTATATGGAGCCCGGTTAGCTAACAAGAGAATAATGAAAAGAGGTATGACGATGTCTTTACAAGTTAAAAATTTAACAAAGAAATATGGAGAGAATACTGTAGTTGATAAATTAAGTTTTAATATGGGTGAACCTGGCGTTTATGCATTACTTGGCAGAAATGGTGCAGGAAAGACGACGACAATCAGGATTATTTTAGGAATGTTAGCCCATGATGGAGGAGAGGTACTATGGAATGATAAGTTTTTAGATCCCTTGACAGCGAATGTAGGTTATTTGGCAGAAGAAAGAGGTCTTTACCCTAAATATACCTTGATGGATCAAATGATTTATTTCGCTAAACTAAAAAAGATATCTGATACCGAAGCAAAAAAGAGAATTAAGTACTGGGCTGAGAAATTGGAAGTTGAGGAATATCTTTATCCAACAACATCAGCAACAAAGGCAAAAAGTGTAAAAGCTAAAAATGGAAAACCAATCAAATCCAGAACGGCAGATCAATTATCTAAAGGAAATCAGCAGAAGATCCAGCTTATGGCTTCTTTAATTTCTGATCCGGAATTAATTATCTTAGATGAACCGTTAAGTGGTTTAGATCCAGTCAATTCAGATTTGTTTAAAAAGATAATAAGAGAATGTATAGCGAAGGAAAAGTACATTATTATGTCCAGCCATCAGATGCCAACCATTGAAGAGTTTTGTTCTGATATTACAATACTAAATCGCGGGCAAGCAATTGTACAGGGTAATTTGAATGAGATTAAGAAAGGCTATGGCCGTGTCAATATGTTCGTAAAAAGTGATCAGGATATCAAACCTTATATAGAGGAAATGAATCTAAATGTTTTAGAAGAGACACCTGCAGGATACCATATCAAGGTTAATGGAGAAGAACAGGCGACTAAATTCTTAACGAGATTAGTGGAAGCAAAAATCAATGTAGTTAAATTTGAATTAAGAGAACCATCATTGCATGAGATCTTTGTAGAGAAGGTGGGTGCCAATGAGTAAAGGGAATATAACAGGCTGGAAGGATGTATTTAGTTTCACCTTAAAGCAGAATGCTAAAAATAAGGTACTTAGGGTCACGACGCTGATTCTGTTGATTATCGCTGTTGCAGCAGTTCCTGTTATAATGGCATTTGGAGAATCTGACGACAGTACGAAAGATGCATTTACTGTGGATGTAATCTATGTAGCAGACACGACCGGGTCTTTGATGCCGGGAATACAAGAAATCTTTGGAACAGATGATAGATTTGCGAATACTACATTTTTAGAAGCAAATGACGCAGACAAAATAGTAGATCAGTTGAAAAATGAATCATCCAGTGATAAAAAAGAAATGTTGATGAAAATTGAATATACGGAAGGTGCCTATACGCTTACTTTTACCTATGGTGAAAATACCGGATTAAGCAGATTGACTTTAGAAGATATAGGTGATTATATAAACGAAAATTTCAGAAAAGTGATCGTCAGTTCCTATGATTTAACACCGGAAGCAATGGAGTTAATCAATAAACCGGTCATCTCAAGAGTGGAGAATGTCTCAAGCCTTCAGAAAGCGGAGGATACCTCAGGTGAGCTTACGCAGCGGGAATATAATGTTTCTATTACATTTATTATGATATGCATTTTCTTGTTAGCATTTGGCGGAGAAGCGATTGCTTCCTCAATTGTAACAGAAAAATCCTCAAAGGTAATAGAATTACTGATGACATCTATTAAGCCTATGGCAATTGTAATTGGTAAAGTTTTCGCTGCACTAGTTGTAATATTGACGCAATTTACAGTTGTTATTTTGGGATTTTTGGGATCTTCTATTATTACAAATAGCATAAAATCCGGTGAATTTGTTGGATTTCGTATACCGTCAGAGATAAGTGATATGTTTACTGATATATTAGGAACTACAGAAGGAATATGGTATAAGTTGATTATAATTTTAGTACTTATCGCTCTGGGTTTTGTATTTTTCGGAGTCATTGCGGCATTAGCGGGAGCGACGATCAGCAAAATGGATGAGTTAGCTGAGGGTGTAAAAATATACTCTATGATTCTAGTAATCAGTGCTTATATCTGTATGGCCATCCTTATGGCCGGAAATATTGGAAGCGGAGCTGGTGGTATAGTAAACGCGGTACTGGTGATACCATTTACATCAATCTTTTTACTTCCGGGTTATTTATTATTGGGAAAAGCATCGGTTGGTACGGCACTGATAGCGATTTTAATACAGGCAGCGGCAATTATCCTATTATTTAAATTTGTATCCAATGTATATGAGTATTTAATCTATCACAAAGGATCTCCTGTAAAAATAAAGCAGATTATCAGTATATCAAAGCAAAATTCAAAAACTAAAAAGAAAGGAGCAGACAGGGATGAATAGATGGAATGAAGTATTTAAGTTCACATTTAAAAGAGCTACATCAGGTAAAGGCTTCCTGGCAGCTACAATTGGTGTAACAGTATTACTGTTTGCAATTCTTTTTGGAGTAAATATCATATTTGCTTATAATTCAGATAAAGAGCCGGCTGAAAATAAAGTTAAGACGGTATATGTTTCAAATGAAACCAGTATCGAGAATATAGATTTTTCTCTGATGTCTGCCGCTAATCCGAACTATAAGAATGTAGAATTTATCAATCTGGCACAAGCAGAAATGGATGATAAAAAAGAAACATTATCTTCCGATAGTTTAGAAGTAATTGCACAGATTATTTTAGGTGAAGAAGGATTTGAGATTATAATTATTTCGGCCGATGATACTGTAATAGACAGAGAAAATTTAGAATCAATTGGAACGGATATAGCAGCTGTATTTGAGGCTTTCAAAGCAGAAAGTATCGGCTTAAGTCAAGATCAGCTGATGCGAGCGAACAGTTATATCAGTTATCAGGTAGTGCAAGCCGGAGAAAATCCACAGACGATTGGTGAGGTTTTATTTAATATATTTGCTCCTATGATTCTTTATTTAGTTTTGTATATTATGCTGATTACTTATGGGCAAAGTATTTCTAAGACAATTATAGCTGAGAAATCATCTAAAATTATGGAACTATTATTAACATCTGTCAAACCATATGCGATAGTAACCGGTAAAATACTTGCAATGGTAGCGATAGCGATTCTCCAATTCGGCTGTTGGATCTTAGGCGGAATATTAGGATTTGTAATAGGAGATATTGTTGCAAAAGGGATTAATCCCGAATATGAGAATCAAATACTAAACCTAATTAATTTAATCAGGGAAACCTCAGAAGGAATGGCATTTTCTATACCAATGGTGATTGCGGCGATTTTAATATTGTTTTTCGGATTTTTCTTCTACTGTGTGTATGCAGGCTTAATTGCATCAAATATCAGTAAACCGGAAGAATTGTCTAATGCGTCGGCGCTATTTCAGATACCGGTAGTAGTATCATTTTTAGCAGTGTATATGCTGCCTCTTATGGGAGTAGAGTGGGTAACGGGTATTATGAGATATATACCATTTACAGCCGCATTTATACTGCCGTCGGACTTACTGATTGGAAATATGACATTTTTAGAAGCGGTCGTGCCGTTACTGATTATGGCAGTAACAGCATTCGTTATGGTTTATGGAACGGGTAAGATTTATAAAAAGAAAATATTTTAATCAGCTTGAATGCAGAGTCAAATCTGGCATTTGGCTCGCGTATCAGCACAAAAGCGCGTGACATGGAGGTGTTAGGTTGAGTAACAAAATAAGAACTAGATATGCGCCAAGTCCTACAGGAAAAATGCATGTAGGCAACTTAAGAACAGCATTATATGAGTATTTAATCGCTAAGCATGAAGACGGAGATTTTATATTGAGAATAGAAGATACAGATCAGGAAAGATTTGTAGAAGGTGCGCTGGATATCATCTACCGTACTATGGATAAAGCTGGTCTGCATCACGATGAAGGTCCGGATAAAGATGGCGGTTTTGGCCCTTATGTACAAAGTGAAAGACAGGCAACGGGAATATATTTAATGTATGCGAAGGAATTGGTAGAAAAGGGTGAGGCTTATTATTGCTTTTGTGATAAAGAGAGATTGGAGTCACTAAAACAAGTAATCGGTGATAAGGAAATTATGGTTTATGATAAGCATTGCCTGCATTTATCAAAAGAAGAGATCGAAGCAAAATTAACAGCGAATATTCCGTATGTAATCAGACAGAACAATCCAACAGATGGTACAACCACCTTTATGGATGAAATCTATGGAAAAATCACGGTAGACAATGCAGAATTGGACGATATGGTTTTAATTAAGTCCGATGGATTTCCAACTTATAATTTTGCGAATGTAGTAGATGACCACCTGATGGAAATTACGCATATAGTTCGTGGAAATGAATATATTTCATCTTCACCAAAATATCAGCGGCTTTATGATGCTTTTGGATGGGATGTGCCGGTATATGTACATTTACCATTAATTACTGATGAAAATCATAAAAAGCTGAGCAAAAGAAGTGGCCATTCTTCATATGAAGATTTATTAGAGCAGGGCTTTTTGTCAGAGGCCATTGTGAACTTTATAGCCTTATTAGGATGGAGTCCGGATGAAAACAGAGAGATCTTTACCCTAGAGGAACTAGTAAAAGAGTTTGATTATAAGAAAATAAATAAATCCCCATCAGTATTTGATATGGTAAAGCTGAAATGGATGAACGGCGAATATATCAAGGCAATGGATAACAGAGAATTTTATAAAATAGCCAAGCCATATATAAAGGAAGTAATCAAAAAGGACTTAGATCTGGAAAAGATACTGGATTTGGTGAAGACCAGAATTGAGGTTTTGCCGGAAATTGCAGAGCATGTGGATTTCTTTGAAACATTACCGGAATATGATATTACAATGTATACTCATAAGAAAATGAAAACGAATCCGGAAAACGCATTAGAGATTCTAAAGGAAGAACTAGCTATACTTGAACCGTGGGATGATTACTCTGCTCAAAGTCTGCATGATTTAATCATGGGATATATCGCAGAGAAAGGGATAAAGAACGGAACCGGACTATGGCCTCTTAGGACAGCAGTATCCGGTAAGCAGATGACTCCCGGCGGTGCATTTGAAATTATGGAGATACTTGGAAAAGAAGAGACATTAAAGCGTATCAGAATTGGGATTGAAAAATTGTCATAAACCTTGGAGAGGGCAGCATGAAAAGATTGCAAAAGGCTTGTTCATAGAGATGATCGGCCTTTTGCAACTGATTCAATTGCGTGTTCTCTTTTTTTGTTTTGGTTCGCTGTTATTTTGAAAGGAAAAAAGATGGGATTTAATCAAGGACAAGAACAAGCCATTTTACATCGGGAAGGGCCGATGTTAGTATTGGCCGGGCCAGGAAGCGGTAAAACACTTGTAATCACTCATAGAGCGAAAAGCCTAATAGAGGATTATGGTGTTGATCCTTCTAATATTTTAGTGATTACGTTTACAAAAGCCGCTTCAACCGAGATGAGAGAAAGATTTGATAAATTGACAGAAGGCGCCAATTACCAGGTTACATTTGGTACGTTTCATGCAGTGTTTTTTAAGATTCTTAAATTTGCTTATCATTTAAGCGGAAATAATATATTGCGGGAAGAAGTAAAATTTAGTTATCTGAATGAAATTATTGATAATATAAATCTTGAAATTGATGATTTGAGTGAATTCGTTACCGGAATTATTGGAGAAATCAGCATAGTAAAAGGTGATATGTTAAATTTAGAACACTATTATTCAAAAAATTGTTCCGAAGAAATATTTAAAAAGATATTTAACAGATATCAGGAGAAATTAGAACAAGCCAATTTGATTGACTTTGATGATATGCTTGTGAAATGTTTTGAACTATTATCAGTAAGGACAGATATTCTGGCAATGTGGCAGAATAAATACCAGTATATATTGATTGATGAATTTCAAGATATCAATAAGGTACAATATGAGATTATAAAAATGCTGGCAAAGCCACAGGATAATATTTTCATCGTGGGTGATGATGATCAGTCTATCTATCGGTTTCGTGGCGCAAAGCCGGAGATTATGCTGAATTTCGAAAAGGATTATCCGTCTGCCGTCAGAGTACTGCTGGATGTGAATTACCGATCTACAAAAGAAGTAGTATCCAAGGCTTTGAGAGTGATTAAAAATAATCAGAAACGTTTTCTTAAGTCTATTAGGACAGATAATGAACAGGGAGATATGGCAGAGATTTTAGAATTTAATGAGCCTAAGGATGAAAATAATTATGTAATCCAGAAAATAAATGATTATATATCCAAGGGATATTATTATAGTGATATTGCATGTCTTTTCAGAACGAACATAGGGCCCAGATCCTTGGTAGAGAAGCTGATGGAATATAATCTGCCTTTTAGAATCAAGGATAACCTGCCGAATATGTATGAACATTGGATTGCAAAGGATATATTGACCTATATTAATATAGCGAGAGGAAGCACAGCCAGAAGTGATTTTCTTAGAATTATCAACAAACCAAAACGTTATGTCAGCCGAGAAGTCTTGCATAAAAGTGCAGTATCGATTGATGATATGAGAGAATATTATGAGGATAAAAACTGGATGGTGCAAAGGATGGATCAGTTGGAATACGATCTGGGATTTATCAAAGATATAGCACCGTATTCAGCAATTAATTATATTCGTAAAGGAATCGGATATGATGAGTATTTAGAAGAATATGCAAATTACCGGAGGATGAAAGCAGAGGATTTATATGAATTATTAGATGAATTGATGGAAAATTCCAAGCTCTATAAAAAATATGAGGAATGGTTTGATCATATATCGGAATACGGAGATAAATTGAAGGAACAGGTAAAGCTTAGAAATTCCAACACAAATAGTATTGAAATAGCCACGATGCATAGTGCCAAAGGGTTGGAATATAAGGTAGTATTTATATTGGATGCAAATGAGGGGGTGACACCGCATAATAAAGCCATGCTGGATGAAGATATGGAAGAGGAGAGACGGCTGTTTTATGTTGCGGTCACAAGAGCAAAAGAAAAATTACATATTTATTCAGTGAAGGAACGGTATAATAAGGTGTTATCGACATCAAGATTTGTAGGTGAGATGTTGTTGGATATGGACAATATTATAGAGGGGACAATGATTGTCCATAAAAAATATGGAGATGGGAAGATCAAAAAGGTAGCGGACGGGAAAATGAATGTCTATTTTCCGAAGATTAGAAAAGAGTTGACGTTTGATATTAAGTTTGCGGTATCAAATAAGTTGATATCGTTGAAGGAATGATAGAAAGGTAATGATATACCTGATTGTAGCTGTATGGGCACTCCTGTCATGAATGGCAGGAGTGCCCTCTACACCAAATATTATCAAAATTCATTATTATGTAATTTAAAGAAATCATAATATATACGTACATTCTCTAATTCTGTCCATCGTTTTATATCAACAGGGTCTTCATCAAGGTCATATATTTTTGCTCCTCGCATGGCAAGCAGAAATGGTGAATGAGTTGATATTATAAACTGACATCTAAAAAAACGTACAGAATCTTCAATAAAGCGCATTAATTCCATCTGACGTTTTGGAGAAAGACTGTTTTCGGGTTCATCCAATATATATAGCCCATTTTCACCAATTTTTTCAGTAAAATATCTGTATGCGCTTTCTCCATTTGAATATTCCCTCACATTATCTATCAATTCACTTCTCACAAACCGTGACTGCGTTTTGTGTCTGGCATTATTCACTTTTTTTAGTTGTTCGTAATCGGCAATTGACTTCATTTGAAAATGGGAATATTTCGCATCCAAATATTCTTCAAAAATGTCTTCCCTTTTTTGGTCAATTCCCTCATTTAGGTTACGTATATTCAGCATATAGTCAAATACATCATCACTTGTTATAATTCTGCTATTATCAGGAATGTCGTTCTTAAGATGCATCTTACACATATTTACATAATCAGGATAGAAATTTGATTTATTATAGACTGAATCGCGTCTTATTTTTGCTTTTTCGGCTATTACATTTAGTGCCGTTGATTTTCCTGAACCATTTCCGCCATATAAAATAGTAATTGGCTCAAAATCAATTCTTTCAAGGCTATGTACTGATAATATCTTAAATGGATAAAACGAGTCATAGCATGTTCTTTGTATCCCCAAGAAAAAGTCAAATTCCATATCTTCATTTGGGAATGTGATATAATTGATATAAATCATTTTTTCTCCCTACATAATAATCTATTGGCTCATATTCTCATTTAAGTATGTAATAAAGATAATCTTCCTCACGATCTAATGAGTCAATTATAACAGTATAAACACATTTTTTCTATATATATTTATGTTTTTTTCATATACCTATATAGCTTATTTTACTGTTTTGCTTTTATATCTAGAATTATTATAAAAAGCATTTTCTGAGGCTGTCAGTTGCACTTCTCGTCTTGCTTTCGGTAGTATCATGGAGTATAATTATCTCACAATACTGTGAAAGTGGAAAGTTTGCCGGGAAGAGGCAGACCATGAAAAATCACGGCAATAAGGAGGGATTATTATGCCAAAATGGCTTGACAATGCAGTGTTTTATGAAATTTATCCTCAGAGTTTTCAAGATGCAAATGCAGATGGAATCGGAGATTTCAAGGGAATTATCAATCGTCTGGATTATATCAAGGAATTAGGATGTAATGCAATCTGGATGAATCCCTGTTATGAATCACCGTTTGCAGATGCAGGTTATGATGTCGCTGATTATTATAAGACAGCACCAAGATATGGAACGAACGAGGACTTAAAAGAGCTTTTTTTGGAAGTACATAAAAGAGATATGCACATTATTCTGGATCTTGTACCGGGACATACATCCATAGAACATCCATGGTTTAAAGAGTCCGTGAAAGCAGAAGAAAATGAGTATTCAAACCGTTACATTTGGACCAACAGTATCTGGGAAGGTTTTGAAGGGATAAACAATATAGCCGGATGTATCCGGGGAATCTCTGACAGAGACGGAAGCTGTGCTGTGAATTTCTTTTCTACACAACCGGCACTTAATTATGGATTCGCGAATCCAGAAAAAGACTGGCAGTTTAGTCCAGACTCCGCTGAAGCCGAAGCAACCAGACTGGCAATGCAGGATATTATGGAGTTTTGGTTAAAAATGGGCTGTGATGGTTTTAGGGTAGATATGGCAGGTTCCCTTGTAAAGGGAGACAAGAATGGTGAAGCGACAATCCGCTTATGGCAAAAAGTTCGAGCATTCCTTGATAATCAATTTCCGGAAGCAGCTATGATATCTGAATGGGGAGAACCAGACAAATCTTTAAAGGGTGGCTTTCACATGGATTTCTTATTACACTTTGGTCCGTCACACTATTGGGAAGTATTTCGCTCAGATTCACCATATTTTTCACGTCATGGTACAGGAGATATTTCCGAATTTGTAAAGCTTTATATGGAAAATTATAATAAGGCCAACGGAAAGGGGTTAATTTGTATCCCATCCGGTAACCACGATATGGAAAGAATGCGTTATTTTCTGGATGAAGAAGAAATGAAAATAGCATTTGCATTTCTTCTATCCGTTCCCGGGGCACCGTTTATTTACTATGGAGATGAAATTGGTATGAGATATGTCGAAGGTCTGCATTCGGTAGAAGGAGGATTTCATAGAACCGGAGCCCGGACACCTATGCAATGGGATAGCGGATTAAATGCAGGATTTTCATCTGCAGCAGAAGACATGTTATACATTAAGCAAGATCCTGATGAGAATCGTCCAACTGTTCAAAATCAAATTTCCCAAGAGAATTCACTATATCATGAAGTAAAAAAACTAATTGCAGTTAGGAATGCTTATATAGCACTGCAAAGTAAAGGAAAAATAGAGTTCATATGTACAAAAGAACATAAATATCCGCTAGTGTACAAGCGGACGTGTGAACAAGAAAGTATTCTGGTAGTGATTAATCCGTCTGCCGAAAATGTAGACTGTGAGATTGGATTACATAATGGAAAGGATATTATTTACTCTTATAACGGTAAAGCTGTCCTACAGAATGGACATTTGGAAGTACCTAAGGAAAGTGTCACTTTTATACTGATTTAATCGGAATCGACCAACCGGAACCGGGTTAAGTTCGACCGTGACCCGGTCACGGTCGAACTTAACCCGGTTCCGGCTGGTCGATTTTGACTAAACGGTACAGTTGAAAATAAAGAAAGGAAATTAAAATAAGATGGAAATTTATTATGGAGCAGATTATTATCCGGAACATTGGCCGGAGGAAAGATGGGAAGAAGATGCAAGACTTATGCAGGAAATGGGATTGAATGTTGTACGAATGGCAGAATTCTCATGGACGAAGATGGAACCAAGAATGGGAGAATTCCATTTTGAGTGGCTTGAACAGGCAATTAATCTGTTGGCAGAGCATGGGATAAAAACCGTGCTTGGAACACCGACTGCTACGCCGCCTGCATGGATTGTTGAGCAGAATCCGGAGATTTTTCCGGTAGATTCCCACGGAATACGCAGAGGATTTGGGGGACGTCATCATGACTGCCAGTCGAATATTACATATAGAGCGCATATCAGACGTTTTGTGACTGCTATGGCAGAATATTTTAAAGATAATAAGCATGTTATTGGCTGGCAGATAGATAATGAATTTGGAAATAGTCACGGAGATTTATGTATGTGTCCGTCCTGTACTGCAAGTTTTCAAGCATGGCTGAAACAAAAGTACGGTGATATTGATACATTAAACCGTGAATGGGGTAATTGTTTCTGGAGTCAGGATTATGGTAAATTTGAGCAGATTCCATCGCCAAAGCTTACCGTGACCGGTCAGAATCCGTCGGCGATGCTGGACTGGAAACGTTTTTGCTCGGATTTGATTGTTGAATTTCAACAGTTTCAAATTGATATTATACGAAATATTTGTCCTGATAAATTTATAACTCATAATTTTATGGGATTTGCAGATAAAGTGAATTACTTTGATCTGGCTAAGAATTTGGATTTTATAAGCCACGATCAATATCCCGGACTTTTTTTGGCACAACCACCGAAACAGCCTGAAGATTTCCTTTCGGCATCCCTTGATTTGATGCGTGGGACAAAAGGAAAAAGTTTCTGGATTATGGAACAACAGGCAGGAATTACAGGATGGGAGTTTATGGGGAGATCGCCTAAACCGGGACAGCTTTCCATGTGGGCTATGCATAGTATTGCACATGGAGCTGATGCAGTTGTATTTTTCCGCTGGCGAACCTGTACGGTTGGTACGGAGCAGTATTGGCATGGAATTCTGCCACATAGCGGAAATCCGGGCAGGCGGTATGAAGAGTTAAAATCACTGATTCATAAAACCCAGCCTTTAATGAAGGCTCTTCAGGGGAGTATTCCGCATAGTGAAGTAGGAATTGTATTTTCTTATGATCAGGAATATGCTTTTAGGATTCAGCCGCATCATCCGGACTTTGATTATGTACAGCATTTAATGAGGTATTACAATGCATTTTATCAAAAGAATATTCCGATTGACTTCTTGGCTGATACAGGTGATTTCAGTAAATATAAGCTGCTTATTGCTCCGTTACAATACCTAATGAATCCTGAATTGGAAGTAAAATATAAAGAATATGTTAAGAACGGCGGAAATCTAGTACTAACGATGCGCACCGGCGTTAAAAATATGAATAATGTCTGTATGAGTGACTGTGAACTGCCGGGTGGGTTAAGTGAATTGACCGGACTAGAGGTTCTTGATTATGATTGTCTTAGGAATACCAATATTTTAGTGGACTGGGATGGACAAACTTTTACAGCCGAGAAATGGAGTGATATTATAAACGTCACTACTGCTGATGTGCTGGCAAGATATGAGTCAGAATATTATGCTTCCGCTCCTGCAGTTACAGTTAATACATATGGTCACGGAAAGGCTTATTATGTAGCCAGTGAGCCAACAGATGAAATGGCGGCATATTTTGCTGATGTATTGCATAAAGGATTGAACTTACTATCATTTGGAGAAACTCCTTCCGGGGTGGAAATCACCCATCGCAAGCAGGGGAATCATACCTATATTTTTGTCATCAATCATAATGATACAGAACAAACTGTTTCAATTCCAGACGATTGGAAACCTGTATTTGATGGACAGGGAGATAGTCTTAGCCCATTTGGTGTGGATGTATATAAGGTATAAGTTCAACCGGAACCGGGACAAGTTCAGCCGTGACCCGGTCACGGCTGAACTTGTCCCGGTTCCGGCTATCTTTTAACAAATACTAATGTCTCATATGGCTTTAAAATTATACTTTGTTCTATTGATCTTTCTTCATAATTCCCAATCAAATAATGATAACCATCCGGTACTTCATCAAATTCTACAAATGTCTCTTCCCCATAAAAATTATTGACTACAATCAGAGACTCATCCTTATAACACCTCTGATAAGCGAATACAGCTTTATGTTCATCAAATAAAGGATTATAACTTCCATAAGCGATACAATCCAATTCTTTTCGTAATTGAATCAGCCGTTGATAGTAGAAAAAGATTGAATTCGCTTCTTGTAAGTTCTTCTCCACATTAATTTCAAGATAATTCAATGTAGTGCCAATCCAAGGATTACCCTGAGTAAATCCCGCGTTAATTGAATCATTCCACTGCATAGGTGTACGGGAATTATCTCTGGACCGTTCGTTTAAGATATGCAGGATATCGCGTTCGCTTTTGCCTTGTTTCTTTAGAATATGATAAATATTCAAGCTTTCCACATCACGATACTGGTCGATTTGTTCGAAATAAGCATTAGTCATGCCGATTTCTTCTCCTTGAAAGACATATGGAGTTCCACGAAGAAAATGTATCATCGTTGCCAGCATCTTAGCAGATTCCTGGTGGTAATTCTTATCATCACCAAATCTAGAAACGATTCGCGGCTGGTCATGATTACACCAAAAAACTGCATTCCATCCATCCCCTTTTTCCATTCCAATCTGCCAGTGATTTAAAATATCCTTTAAGTTTTTAAAATCACAATCTTGCAATTCCCATTTTTGCTGATTCTTATAATCCACCTTTAAATGATGAAAATTGAAGCACATAGAGAGCTCCTTTTCCTTTGGATTGGAATAGCGAAGGCAATGTTCTAATGTAGTAGAAGACATCTCACCGACAGTCAGCATACCATTATCATATAAGCCGCAGTCCTGATTAATTTCTTTCAAATATTCATGGATTTTATGACCATCCGTATAAAGACGGCGTCCGTCTCCTTCTAAATCATCTTCATAGATTTCAGGTTTAGAAATCAAATTTATCACATCAAATCGAAATCCTTTAATTCCTTTCTCTATCCAAAATTTAAGAATTTCTTTTAATTCTTTGCGTACATTGGGATTCTCCCAGTTTAAGTCAGCTTGTGTCTGATCAAATAAGTGTAAGTAGTATTGATTATAGACAGGGATATATTCCCATGCTGAGCCTCCGAATTTTGACTGCCAATTGGTAGGAGCGCTGCCGTCTGGCTTTCCATCCTTAAAAATATAAAAATCTTTATAATATAGGTCCCCTGCCATAGCTTTTTTAAACCATTCATGTTCAGTAGAGGTATGGTTAAATACCATATCCAGCATAAGACCCAGCTCTCTTTTTTGGGCTTCATGTATTAAATTTTCCAGTTGTTCCATTGTCCCATAAATAGGATCAATGTTTCTGTAATCCGCGACATCATACCCATTATCATTTTGTGGTGATGTAAAAAATGGCGTACTCCAGATATAATCAATACCTAAAAGCTTTAGATAATCCAGCTTCTTAGTAATACCCATTATATCACCTAAACCATCATGGTCAGAATCATTAAATGATTTTGGATAAATTTGATAGATACAGCTTTTCTTGAAATCCTGCATGAAGTAACTCCTTTCCAGGTCATCTGATTTACAACTTTTTATTGATATCCTCTCTTCTTACCTATGATATAAGTAAGCAGGAATGGAACTACGATTGAGATTATAATGCAAATTGCAAATATAAGAATGTATTTACTTTGGATTGATAAAATACCAGGTAAACCGCCTACACCGATGGAATTTGCCATGACTCCTGAAGCTACTGATACCGTAGCGGCAATTGCGGAACCAATCAGAGCACTGACAAAAGGATAAACTAATTTTAAGTTTACACCAAAGATAGCCGGTTCTGTTACCCCTAAATAACAGGAAATGCAAGCAGGAATGGAAACCTGTCTGGCTTCTTCATTTTTTTTCTGCAATACAATCATAGCCAAGACAGCACTTCCCTGTGCGATATTAGATAAAGCAATCATTGGCCATAAAATGGTTCCGCCAAAGGCTGCGACCAGTTGCAGATCGATTGCATTGGTCATATGATGAAGTCCTGTTATAACGAGCGGTGCATATAAAAATCCAAATAAGGTTGCAAATAGCCATCCAAAGCTTGAGGTAAGTCCGGAATATACAATATCAGATATTACAGTACCAATACTCCAGCCAATCGGTCCCAGGATGCTATGTGCAAATATAACAGAAAGCAATAATGACATAAACGGAACAACAATCATAGAAATCGCATGCGGCGTTATCTTCCTAAAGAATTTCTCTAAATACACTAATGCAAATCCAGCTAATATAGCAGGAATAACCTGTGACTGATATCCAATCATCTCCAATTGAAAAAATCCAAAATCCCAGAATGGAATTTCTACTGCTTCACTTACTGCAAAAGCATTTAATAATTGAGGAGATACCAATGTAATACCCAGTACAATACCTAAGATCTGCGTGGTACCCATTTTTTTAGTGACGGACCAAGTAATCCCAACCGGTAGAAAATGAAAGATAGCTTCACCGATTAACCATAGAAAACTGTTTACGCCACTCCAAAACTGAGAAGTCTCAACAATTGTCTTGGTACCTGAATCCATAAATTTAATATCACCAATAATATTTCTAAAGCCCAAAATCAAACCACCTACTATAATAGCAGGGATCAATGGTGCAAAAATTTCTGCAATATTAGTAACAGCTCTTTGTGCTATATTTTGATTTTTCTTAGCTTGTTCTTTTACTTCATCTCTTGAGGTAGATTCTATATCGGCATTAGCTGTGAACTCATTATAAAATTGACTTACATCATTACCAATTATCACCTGAAACTGGCCAGATTGAGTAAATGTTCCTTTCACACTGGCTAACCCCTCAATTTTAGAAATATCCGCTTTTTTAGGATCTACCAGTACAAATCGCATTCTGGTAACACAATGCGTTACCGCTGAAATATTTTCCTTACCGCCGACATATTCTAATAATGCTAAAGTTTCATCTTGATATTTACTCATATTTTACTCCATTCCGCCGAGCCAAATGTAAGATTTGGCGATGGCATCACTAATTTGTGACGCTCGTCGGCACAAATTTGCTTGTTGAATAAAATATTATCAATTATTTTATTCAATCTTAAGCGCCCATCTGTTTTTATACAATATATTATTCCATAAAAAATAAGCTTTTATCTTAGTTTTACACTAAAAGCTCATTTTCATACTAATAAATAATATTTGTTATATGAGAAAAGATTAATTAGACATCATTACCAGATGTGCAATCGCTTGATCATTGTCATCTTCTGCATACTGTTTAATATATTGGGCTCTGATACTTTTTACATCCCTGACAGTTTGTTCAAAGTGCATATCGCTTAAAATATCATATGTTTCATCGAAAGTAGAAGCAGTATCTGTATGATTTTTCATATATTAATACCGACACTAAAACAAAAATCCCAGTCGTTGTCTGGGATTTCATGTTACCATATAATTATTAATTATTCTTCTTCTGATTCTGCAATGATTTCATCGAACTCAATACTGTCGAGGAATTCGTCAAATGCTTCCGAAACAATTTCATACTCTTCATCACTTTCAATTACATCCAAGATTGGCTGCTCGTCCTCGTTCTCAGAATAACGGTATAAATAAACTTCACCTTCCATATCATCTTCCGGAGTCTCTGTTGGCAGCAGAGCAATATAGTCATTACCGTCAGCTTCAAAGAAACCGACAACTGCGCATTCCATTTCTGTACCATCATCCAATGTTAATGTGATGAAATATTCCTCATCTTGATCGTGATTACAGCCGCAGTCACAGTCATGTGTATGTTCACTCATATAAAGTACCTCTTTCTTGTAATAAATATTTAGTATTCACTATGGCTATACTTTACCAAAATATAGTCAATAATGCAACCTTAGAATTAATATTCTATTCCTTTTCGCGCAGCCACTCCATTGTCAAAAGGATGTTTTATGTTTCTGATATCAGAAACATAATCAGCCAGATCTAAAATAGAGGAATGAGGATTCCTGCCGGTCAATAGTACTTCAAGGTTATCAGGTTTCATTTTCAGAAAATCAATCAGTCGGTCTAGTTCAACCATACCTGCATTGCAGGCGTCAATGATTTCATCTAATATCAGCATATCAAACAAGCCGGCAGAGGCGATTACAGCAGCATTATTAAACATATTGGTATAATAAGTTTTCGCCTGCAGCTTTTGATCCTCATTCAGATTAAAAATAAATCCAAAATCCTTATCGTTGGGAACAAGCGCAATATTAGAGATGTCTCTTAATATTTGCAGCTCGCCTGAATGATTATTTTTTAAAAAACGGGCAATTAAAACTTTCATATTATTCCCTGCAGCACGGATTCCCTGTCCAATTGCAGCAGAAGTTTTGCCCTTTCCGTCTCCAATATACAAATGTATTAAACCCATATAATTCCTCCATGACACGCGTTTTGCAATCTAATATTTTATCTAAAAAAGATCATTTAGTTATAACCTAATGATTTAAAATTCCATATTTAAGCTTCAATCTTTGGAATTTTTTTGTAAAGACAGGGTATAGCAGTATGAAAAATAATACATTTCCGATTGCATGGCCGATATTGAATATAATCCCTGCTGTAAAAACACTAATGATCATTGGCAGAGTCAAATCACTGCCAAGCGTGGATACTGTCCAGATATCAATAATAATACTAAATAAAAATGCACTAAAAAATGCATAAATAGCAATGAATCCAATGTTTAGATACTTTTTCATTACCTGCTTTGTGCTTTGTACAATCTTTGTCCTATTATGTCCAATTTGGATAAAGTTATAACAGGGAAACCACCCGGCAATAAGTCCGATGATGCCCCAAGCCAGCACCTGCCATATTGTCCATGGACCCTGTCCCAATACCATATTGGATACGATTGCAGTCATAGCACCAGTCATAAATCCAATCTGCTTTCCATAACAGACACCCATAATAATGATGATTGCAGTAGAAGGCTGTATTTGTGGAATAAAGCTAAATATAACCCTGCTAAGCGATGAGATGACGCACATAATCACAATAGGCATTATATCTCTTGGCTGTGGATGCTTTCGTTCATATGTGAAAAAGAAAATGCCGATTAATAAAATTGCAATCCCAAAACTTAACAGTACATAATTAGACATAAATGCGTCATCCTCTCCTAATATTTAATATAATCCATCTAAAATGCCTCTGCTTATTTTACACCGGCTGGTTGTATAAAAGTAATTGGAGGTAAAAAAATCTTTTGGTGTATCAAGGGATATGATATCATTGTCAAACATCATTCCTATTCGGTTTGAAACCAAAGCTGCAAACTCCAAATCATGGGTAACAATCACAATACAGATACCTTTTGATTGGAATTTTTTCAGTATCTCATACAACTCCTTCTTGGCTAATCCATCCAGTCCTTTTACAGGTTCATCTAGTATTAAAACTTCAATATCATACAGAGCCAGTTTATAAAAAGCCAGAAGCTGTTTTTGACCGCCGCTTAGATCCAGGGGATTTGTATCTGTATTATTTAATATTCTGGCAATACTGGGAAATGAATCAGCAAGTTCATTGGCTTTAGCAGGATCTAATTTACTTTTAAAAACCGTATTGGATATTTCTAATCCGACAGTATCTTCACTAAAAAGCAGGGAAGGGTCTTGGGGTAGATACCCTATTTTACCGGTATTAATTTTTCCTGCGGTAGGCTTTCTGTATCTGCTCAAGACTGATAATAAAGTAGATTTACCGGTTCCATTCCCGCCTACAATCGTTAATATTTCACCCTGATATCCGGTTAAATTAATATTATCAAGGACAAAAGGGCCATGCTTAGAATAACGATAATAGACATTCTTCATCGTAAAAGCCACTGGGTTTTTGCTAATGTCAACCGTTCTATTTTGCTTACTTTCTTTTTTGATAATTTCTTCAAGCTGTAAAGGAGGCAATGATTTTAACCATAGCTTTCCCTCTTTCACATTAAACGGAACCTTAGAAGAGTTATTTCCGTATTTATTGAACAATGCGGCACTTGAAGGCAGTGAAAGAGAAGTGACGTCTTTTTGTTCTAACATATATGCGGCACCGTTTTCAGGGTTTCCGCTAAACTTAACAGTGCCATTTTCCATCAAGCATATTTTGTCAACTAGTGAATATACTCGCTCTAAATTATGCTCACATATAACGATAGTCAGTCCCATTTCCTTATTTACCTTATCCAGCATGTGTAGAAACTCATCTGTACAAATAGGATCTAGCATTGCAGTCGGTTCATCCAGTAGTAAAACCTTTGGCTGCATCAGCATGACAGAAGCTAGGTTCAGGAGCTGTTTTTGCCCCCCGGATAATTCATTGACATTTCTACTGAAATAATGCTCTATTCCAAAAAAGCTGGCCATTTCAGCAACCCGATGTCGGATTTCATTAGAATCAAGTCCAAGATTTTCAAGTCCGAAGGCCAATTCAGCAAAAGGTTTTTCACATACAATCTGGTGATCCGGATTTTGAAATACATACCCAATCTGGGATACGAGATCATATTCGGATAATTCATCAACATTTTTATCCATAACAGAGATGGTTCCCGTTTTCGTTCCATAAGGTGCAATTAAATGTTTGATAAGCTTAAGCAGAGTGGTTTTACCACAGGCGGAAGGACCGCATAAAAGCACAAAATCACCTTCATCCACAGAAAACGATATATTATTTAGAACTGGCGTAGAAAGGTTGCTGCCATATGAAAATGTTAATTCTCTGATGTCAATAAGTGCCATCTTAATCCCTCCAGTACATTATATATCATGGGAATTCCTAGGAATACTCCATAACAGATCAGTATAAGTGTGTTATTTAAATCTAAGTGAAATTCCGTTAATTTTGGATAGTAGTTAAAATCAAATCTATGAGTCAATTTAATCATTATAAGCAAAATGGTAAACACAAGGATGATACCAAGAAGAAGTGTATCTTTTACCATAAAGCGATAAGTATGATAATGAGTCTTTTTCTTTAAGTTATAGCCGCGTGCACGCATAGAGTCGGCTGTGTCAATAGAGTTCTCAAGGGAGACAGATACCAAAACGGACATGATTTTTATGCCGGAATTCAGTCGATACTTGATTTTTCCTGATTGTGTGCTGACACCTAAGGTATGCCAGGTCCTTTGGATTTCTTCTAATTTTCTTCGGAAATATGGGATAAAGCGAATCGTCATGGTAGTCATTAATGCAATCGTCGGAATAAATCTGCCGAATAAATATAAGAAGCGGTATGAATCAATCACGCTTCCCATATTCTTAAACCAAAATAACAGACAGATAATCAGTAAACCGGTGAATAATCCATATAAGACAGCCTCTAGTGTAATAGGCTGGTCATTGATATAGAGTATCGGTGTTATCCCGCGATGATTGAATAATGGGTTGATAATAATGATAAACAAGACCATTGGAGCAGAATAAAGCAGGTTTTTAGAAAATATCTTAATTCCAAATAATAATATCAAATATAAACTACACATAATTGCGCTTACAGTTAAAAAGGCCGGGTGGGTAAATGTAACAGTAAAAATAACCGCAGTTACAAAATATATAAAAGTTATACCGGGATGAAATTGCATAAAATGATTCTGATATTCCTTCATAGTTCCTCCCATTACTTAGTTTTCAACAGTATAGTAGAATTCAATTACATCCTTATCAGATATAATATAATTATTGCAGCCAACACTGGGAGAGATATTATTTACGCTATACTTCCAGCCGCTTCCCGTTCCACATTCGTTTTCATATAAATAATTAATACCATAGATGTAATAGCTGTTAAACATCGGCGTATATTGATATTCAAAATTGATAGATTTCATAGAACATGCATATTTAATTGCCTGGAAAGCATTATCCCCAGGGGTTAAGGTTACGGTGAATTGATTCAAAATAATGCCATTTACAGGCACAACAGCAGAAGTATTTAGCTTGGAATGTCCTACTACATTTTTGCATGTAATAGTTACCGTGACAGAGATATACTGTTCCTGATTCTTCTTAGTAGTCTGGGCAGAGGTCTGCTTATAGGTTGTTGTATTTGCTGCTGATGAATTATTTTTAGTATTTTTGGTATTTGAAGTCTCCTTTTTAGCATTCCTATTTTCATTTGTTGATGTTTCCTTTTTAGATGAAGCCGTGTCTGCATGATTAACAGGGGTCGGCTCTGATGACACATCTGAAGAAACAGAGCTGGGTAAGATAATATTACTGCTTGTATCGGAGTATTCCTTCTGTTTAGAGGCTTCCTCTACAGAAGTGGTGTTTTCCAAAGAAACAGAGCTTTCACCGGAAGGTTCTATTGTATTGGCAGAAACGGTATTGTCTGCCAATGCCTGAAAGCTGCTTGCTTCTGCCTCTAATTTTGAATCATGTTCTGAAACAGACTCTATTGAGCATCCTGCTAATAACAAGGATGCTATTATTAATAAAGTTAATTTAAGTATATGTTTCATTTTATATTCCATTCCGCCGAGCCAAATGTCAGATTTGGCGATGGCATCATTGATTTGTGACGCTCGTCGGCACAAGTTTGCTGCAAAATACACAAATATGTATATTTATATAGTATATACCACATAAATAATCATTACAATAGATTTATGAAGTTAATATAGCAGTCTATTTATTTTTATGATATTATAGAATTGCATTTTTTATTTATGGTCTGAAAGTAAAGAAATAACTACATTAATTCAGATAATAAGGAATCTTGTGAGAATCAAGAGCAACCCCCGTTGCCGTATATGACGATGCACAAAACAGGTTTATATCATAATTATATAACAGCCACTGGTTAAAAGCCGGGAAGGCGTTTTGATACTTGTAAAACCACATAGTATATTGCAGATGAATCTAAGTCGGAAGACTTGCCTAAGTAAAAAATGACAATAAAATAAACGGAGGATATCATATGAAAGTGATAAAAAAAGTATTAATTTCACTTATGGTGATTCTAATTTTGTTTACTAATAATAGTATAATTTTTGCTGCGGAGGGCATGCAGGCATATACATACAGTGAGCAATCAGGAGCATCTTTAGAGAGTGACTGGGATAGTTTTAGAGGCAGTGATACAAATAATGGCGTCGCTGATCTTAAAACACCTACAACAGCAGCGGAAGCGGTTGAAAAATGGTTTTTTAAATTAAAAGAAGCAGAAGAGTGGTCTAAAAATATATCAGAACCAGTTATGGTCGGTGATTATATATTTATAATAGTAGATAATAATTTAATTAAATTAAATAAAGAAGGGACGCAGATTGCTGAACTAGAATTAGATGCTTCTATCGATTTTATTTCCCGGATGGTGTGCGCAGAAGGTATTATTTATATTCCGCTTAGCTTAGGAAAAGTACAGGCAGTAGACAGCAGGACGATGGAATCCATATGGAAGACAGAATCTATAGATGGCTATCAAAGCATCAATACACTTTTATATAAAGATGGTTATTTATATGGAGCAATAACAAAAGCAGATTGGTCTTCATCAAGTGACGGCAGATTATTCTGTATTGAAGTAACCGACAAAGATACCTCATCGCCTACAGAAATAAAAACACCAATATGGTATCAGGAAAATGCTGAGACCGGCTATTATTGGGCAGGTCCGGTTATTGTCAATGATATATTAATGATTGGTGATGATGCCGGGAATATCGCAAGTTATAGCTTAAATGGTGAAAAAATAGATTCCAGACGAGTTGCGGCAGAGATTCGTTCTACTGTAGTAGCTGTTGAAAATGATGCGTATTTCACAGATTACGCAGGTAATTTAAATAAGGTGACGGTATATGCGGATGGTACGTTAAGTGATGTTAAAAGTGTCAAATTTGGAGCAGGAAGTACATCCACTCCGGCTATTTATAATGGAAGAGCATATGTTGGTGGGCACGACAGCTTATATAATGGAGTGCTGGCAGTGATTGATACAGCAACTATGAAAGTGATCTATACAGCAGATACGCCTGGAAATGTTCAGGCAGCACCATTAGTTTCGACAGCATATGCAAGTGAAGATAATTGCCATACAGTCTATGTTTATTTTACCGCTAATACGATTCCGGGCGCTTTATATTATTTAACAGATAATGAGATTACAACCCACGGAATAACGAAAATACTTTATACACCGGGAGCAGATAAACAAAATTATTGCATGGCCAGTGTCAGTGCAGACAGTGATGGAAATCTATATTATTCCAACGATGCAGGATATTTATTCTGTATCACTAAAAAAGCTGTAGTGGTTGGCGTAAACGGTATCAAGTTAAATAAAGACAAAGATTCTGTAGAAGTCCGAAAATCAATACAGCTGTCAGCAACAGTATTGCCTTCAAATGCAAAAAACCGGACAGTTATATGGAAATCAGCCAATACCAATATTGCGACAGTCACCCAGACAGGAAAAGTGACAGGAATAAAAAAAGGCAGCACAGATATTACTGTAACAACAAAGGATGGTAATTATAAAGCGGTATGTAAGCTGACAGTAAATTACGCAAAAACAAGTAAGATAACGATTACCGCAGCAGGATTAGCAACGAATCAAAAAGTTACGAATTTATATATCGTGAAAGGCAAAAAAATCACAATAAAAGGGAAAGTATCTCCAAGCACTGCAAAGCAAGGCGTGAAATACTCCACAAAAAATAATAAGGTAGCGTCTGTCAGCCAAAAAGGTGTGATTAAAGGGGTAAAGGTCGGTACGACTAGCATTTATGTAAAATCAGCAGATGGAAAGAAGACAGTTAGAATTATATTAACGGTCGTGAAGGAAGCAAAGAAAATTACATGCTTAAAAGCCGTTAAGAAAACAATTACAGTTAAAGCTGGTAAAACGACCAAAATCACAACTAAAGTATTACCAAAAACAACAGCGAACCGGCTTACTTATAAGATCCGTAATAAAAAAATTGCAAAAGTCAATGCATTTGGTATTGTGACAGGTGTAAAAAAAGGAAACACGAAAATAACGATAAAATGCGGAAGTAAAATAGTATATGTAAACGTGACGGTGAAGTAAAAAGCAACTATTCTATGATGAAAATACAAGGAGGTTATTATATGTGGGCAGATGAAAGTGTGTTTTATCAAATATACCCAATCGGGTTTTGCGGAGCCCCTAAAGATAATGACGGGAAATTAGTTCCCAGAATTACGAAGGTTATGGAATGGTCAGATTATTTAGCGGATTTAGGAATAGATGCCGTTCTGTTTAATCCAATATTGGAATCTGACCGGCATGGTTATGATACCAGAGATTATCGGAAAATAGATTGCAGACTGGGAACAAATGACGATTTTGCAAAAGTGTGTAAGAATTTGCATGACAAGAATATTAGAGTTGTATTAGATGGTGTGTTTAATCATGTCGGGCGTGGATTTTGGGCATTTCAGGATGTACAAGAAAAAAGAGAGAATTCAGACTATAAGAATTGGTTTAAGATAGATTTTAACAATAACAGTAATTATGATGACGGATTTTGGTACGAAGGCTGGGAAGGGCATTATGAATTAGTTACGTTAAATTTGCAGAATGAAGAAGTCGTGGAGTATTTGTTGGAAAGTGTCAGAGGTTGGATTGAGGAATTTGATATCGATGGATTAAGACTGGATGTTGCTTATCTGGTTGACAGGACATTTATGAAACGGCTGAGAAAGTTTTGTGAAGAATTAAAGCCTGATTTTGTATTGATTGGTGAAGTATTATTTGGTGACTATAATCAAATTGTTAATGATGATATGCTGCACAGTTGTACGAATTATGAATGTTATAAAGGTCTGCATTCCAGCTTTAACAGCATGAATATGTTCGAGATTGCACACTCTTTGAATCGTCAGTTTGGGGCTGAAGACTGGTGTCTCTATAGGGGAAAACATCTTCTGAATTTCGTGGATAATCATGATGTATCCAGAGTCGCAAGTATACTAAAGAATAAAAACCATTTAAAACCTATCTATGGTCTGATGTTTGCAATGCCCGGAATACCATGCATTTATTATGGCAGCGAGTGGGGTGCGTTAGGTGATAAGGCAGAAGGAGATGATGGACTTAGGCTAGAATATGGAAAACCAATGCCGAATGAATTAACTGAATTTATCAAGAAATTAATTGTAGAATATAAAGAGAATAAGGCACTATGCTATGGAGACTATAGGGCTGCGACGATATCAAATAAGCAATTGGTTTTTGAAAGGAATTATAAAGGAGATAAAGTTACAGTTGCGGTAAATGCTGATGGGGAAGGCTGTACAGTAGGGGAAATAAACCTTGCTCCTTATGAATTTAAAATCATCGGCAGCGATGTGTAAAGAGGTATTGATCGCAGAGTCAAATCTGACATTTGGCTCGCGTGTCGGTACGCAGAGCGTACGGCATGGAGGAATATTATGAATTACAAGGAATCATTAGATTATATAGAAGATACAATGAAATACGGGAGTGTGCTTGGTCTGGATAACATTAAAGAATTACTGAGACGCCTGGATAATCCACAGAATAAATTAAGTATTATCCACATTGCCGGCACGAATGGGAAGGGTTCTACTTTAGCTTTTATATCTACTATGCTAAAATGTGCAGGTTATAAAGTAGGCAGATATATCTCCCCAACAATATTTGAATATAGAGAGCGCATCCAGATTAATGAAGACTATATCAAAGAAGAGGAATTCGCAGGCATTCTTTGTCAGGTAAAACAAGTGGCTGATGAAATGGCAGCAGAGGGACTGGGACATCCTACTGCCTTTGAGATTGAAACAACAATCAGTTTTCTTTATTTCTTAGAACAAAAATGTGATATTGTAGTGCTAGAGACAGGGTTAGGCGGAATTTTGGATGCAACCAATGTAATGGATCAGGTATTATGCAGCGTGATCACTTCTATCAGTATGGATCATACAGCTTTTTTAGGAAATACGGTTGAGGAAATCACAAAAGCCAAAGCGGGAATCATTAAGCAAAACTGCCCGGTAGTTGTGTATAATCAAGACAGAGACATTTTAAAGCTGATTGAAGAGACAGCAAAAGCACATAACAGCGCTATGACAGTGACAAATGATAGTTCTGTTATAATAATAAAGCAAGATTTATTCATCCAGGAATTCAGCTATAGATGCAGAGGTGGAAACGTTTATGAGCATTTGTCTATATCATTGACAGGCTCTTTTCAAATAAAAAATTGTATAAATGCGTTAGAAGTCATTGAAATACTTAAAAAAAAGGGATACAATATATCTAGGAAAGCAGTCGAAATCGGATGTGAACAGACAAAATGGGATGGAAGATTTCAATGTATTTCACAAGAACCGTTATTTATCATTGACGGTGCCCACAATCCGGGAGCAGCTGAAAGCTTAAAAGAATCTATTGAAATGTATTTTAAGAATCAAAAGATTATTTACATTGTGGGAGTATTATCAGACAAAGATTATAACAGTATGATAACGGTTACAATGCCTCTGGCGGATAGGATATTTACGGTTGCGCCCAATAGTCCGAGAAAATTGCCGGCAGAAGAGTTGGCAGAGAAGATTGCTAAAGTAAATCCTAATGTTTCGGCAGCGGATGGATATGAAACTGTTATAAAGAAGGCTCTTAAAGCAGCCGGGCAAAATGGTGTGATTATTGCATTTGGCTCTTTATCTTATTTAGGAGACCTGGTAAGAGCATGGAACAATAGGAATGAATAATGATATGTGCTAAGAGAATGTTGAAAGAAAATATTCAATTTATATGCAAATTGAATATACATAGGTGTAACTATGATAGATAAAGATAAAATAGAAGCAGGCGTTAAATTAATACTTGAAGGAATCGGGGAAGATATCGGCAGAGAAGGTTTAGCCCAGACACCGGCAAGAGTTGCCAGAATGTATGAAGAAGTCTATGGAGGATTATATGAAGATCCAAAGATACATTTATGTAAAACATTTGGTGTTGAAGACAGCGAAATGGTAGTGGAAAAGAATATAACTTTTTATTCTAATTGTGAGCATCATTTAGTGCCGTTTTATGGTGTAGCACATATTGCATATATTCCGGACAAAAGAGTCGTTGGACTTAGTAAGCTGGCGAGGACAGTTGATGTTTTTGCCAGACGCCCCCAGTTACAAGAGCAGATGACAAATCAAATTGCGGATGCTATTATGGAGCATTTAAAACCACTTGGTGCAATGGTGGTCATTGAAGCGGAACATATGTGTATGACGATGCGCGGTATTAAAAAACCGGGCAGTAAGACAGTTACATTTTCCAGCAGAGGAGCTTTTGAAATGAATGAGGAACTAAGACAGAAGTTTATGTTTGCAGTAAAGTGTTAAGATAAGAATTGTACGTACACTAAAGCACAGAGATGGGGTTTTAATATGATTATAGGTAATAGGAGATTAGATCCTGATAACATGGCATATCTCATGGGCATACTGAATGTTACTCCGGATTCATTTTCAGACGGAGGCAGATATAACAGCTATGATAAAGCGATGACCAGAGCAGAGGATATGATTTTAGCCGGAGCAGATATCATAGATGTGGGTGGTGAGTCAACGAGACCGGATTATACTATTATTTCAGATGAAGAAGAAATCAACAGAGTTGTTCCGATTATTGAAGGAATTAAAAAGAATTTTGATATTTTAATTGCCGTCGACACATATAAAAGTCTGGTAGCAGAGGCAAGTATTGTGGCCGGAGCAGATATGATAAATGATATTTGGGGGCTTAAATATAATAACACTATGGCGGATGTTATAGCAAAATATGATGCAGCTTGTTGTATTATGCATAATAAAGTAACGCCTGCTTATAATGAGTTTGTCCAAGAGGTTCACGATGAACTAAATGAAAGTCTTTTATTGGCAAAAAAAGCAGGTATTGATTCAAATAAAATATGTATTGATCCAGGTATTGGATTTGGAAAAACATATGAGATGAACTTACAGATGCTGAATCATTTGGAGAGCCTTAAAGATTTAGGTTATCCTATTTTACTTGGAACTTCAAGGAAATCTGTGATTGGGCTTACGCTAAATGCCGCGGTAGATGACAGGTTAGAAGGAACGATTGCCACAACTGTGCTGGGATACATGAAAGGATGCCGTATCTTTAGGGTCCATGATGTGTCGGAGAATAAGAGGGTACTTAAAATGACAGAGGCAATATATAAATCATAACTGATATTCGCTTTACTTAAAGAAGGAGGCTTTGATTATGGGACAAATTATTATTAAAGACTTAGAAGTATTTGGCAATCATGGTGTATATCGTGAAGAAAATGTATTAGGGCAAAAATTTTTAATTTCGGCAGCTATGGCTGTAGATGTAAAAAAAGTTTCTAAAAATGACGAGATTACAGAGTCTGTCCATTACGGTGATATATGTGAGTTCATTACGTCGTTTATGAAAGAAGACACCTATAAATTGTTAGAAACCGTAACTGACAAATTGGCAACTGCATTATTAGTGAAATATGATTTAATCCGGTCTGTGGAATTGGAAATCAAAAAACCATGGGCACCAATCGCACTTCCTATAGATACTGTATCAGTAAAGGTGAATAGAGGCTGGCATAAGACATATATTGGACTAGGTTCTAATATGGGAATTCGAGAAAATTATTTAAATGATGCGGTTGCGATGATGGAAGCAGATCCAAAATGCATTGTAGGTAAAGTATCTGACTTTATTAATACCAAACCGGTTGGTCCTGTAGAGCAAGATGATTTCTTAAATGGTTGTATGGAGTTAGACACAATCTATACCCCTTATGAATTATTGGAATTTGTCCATGAACTGGAAAATCAGGCAAATCGGGAGAGAAAGATTTTCTGGGGTCCGCGTACATTGGATCTGGATATATTATTATATGATGATTTAGTAATGAGTGATGAAGATTTAGCTATTCCTCATCCACTTATGCATGAGCGAAAATTTGTCTTAGAACCGTTAATGCAGATCGCACCAAATGCAGTGCATCCATTATTGAAAAAGCGAATTAGAGAAATTTTATATTAGAACCTTGAAAGGAAAAAACGAATGCTTGACTTACTTAAAATCAGAGGTGAAATTGACGAAATCGACGAAGAAATCGTTAGACTATTTGAACGGAGAATGGATAAAAGCCGTCAAGTAGCTGAATATAAGATAGCTACAGGAAAACCGGTATTAGATAAGAAAAGAGAACTTGAAAAGATCGCTGTTTTAAAGTCTTTAGCAGACACAGATTTTAGCCGCCACGGGATAGAAGAACTGTTTACACAGATAATGGCGATGAGTCGTAAGCTGCAATACCGGCTATTAGTGAAAAATGGTAAACCGGAAACTTTGAATTTTAATAAAGTCGAAAGATTAAAGACCAAAAATAGTAAAGTAGTATATGCAGGCGTACCGGGAGCATACACTCACGAAGCGATGATGAAATTCTTTGGTGAAGATGTGGATCATTATAATGTAATCACATTCCGACAGGTTATGGAAGAAGTACAGCAGGGTAAAGCTGATTATGGTGTACTGCCAATTGAGAATTCCACAGCCGGCGGAGTTACAGATGTATATGATTTATTGATGGATTTTGATAACTATATCGTTGCAGAAACAGCGGTTAAAGTAAATCATGCGCTTTTATCAATCCCTGGTGCTAAATTATCGGATATTAAGTCGGTGTATTCACATCCGCAAGGATTCATGCAAAGCAGTGAGTTTTTGGAAGAACATCCTGAGTGGAGTAAAATCAGTACCACGAATACAGCGCTTAGTGCTAAAAAAGTGATTCAGATGAATAATAAATCAAATGCAGCCATCGCCAGTATTACAGCGGCTAAGATTTATGGATTACAAGTATTACAGGAGCATCTAAATGTAAGCAATATAAATACAACGAGATTTATTGTAATTAGTAAGACAAATATATTTGTGGAAGGCGCGGTTAAGGTTTGTGTCAGTTTTGAGGTACCACATGCCACCGGTTCATTATATGAAATGCTTTCACATTTTATTTATAACAATATTAGTATGAGCAAAATTGAATCAAGGCCGGTTCCGGGACAAAACTGGAAGTATCGATTTCTTGTTGTTATTGATGGGAATGTGGAAAACACAGAAATTATAAATGCATTACAGGGAATCGCTGCTGAAGCAGAAAGTGTCAAAATACTCGGCTGTTACTAAAGGATGGAGGATGATTATGCATAGACAGATAACCAGGTTAGTTCTTTACCGTAATTTAGGTGAAGACAGTATTTTGCTAAGATTATCCCGAATCTGTGAGAAGTTTTATACAGGGAATTTTATTGAACAGGAACTGATTAATTCCATATACATAGAGATTAATAGATTATTAGAACTATCAACCAGATATGGGTTTGATTATAATCTGTGGCACTGTTATCTGGCATATATTCTAGCGACAAATGAGAACCCGTTCAGTATAACAGCAGAGAAGACAGGTGCGGCAGACGGTACAGTGAATCAATTTGCAAAAAGTGATTTCATGATATTTAAAAATCTGTTTCATTATGAATTTACTGAGATGGAGAATCATTTAGGTATAAATTGTTTTACAACAATCTCTCAATATCATGCAATCGATAAAAAAGAGCAACGATATAATAAAGATGTGAGTGATAAAGTAAAAGAATTGAGTGCACGTATCGCAGAAGAATCAAATGAGGAAGAATTATTTGGGATTATAACCAATTTCTACAAGAATTATGGTGTCGGTAAATTAGGTTTAAATAAAGCCTTTGGGTTAGAACATTTAGAGGATGGAGTCCGAATTTTTCCAATCAAGAATACGGACAATATATGTCTGGATGATTTGGTCGGTTATGAATTACAAAAGCAAAAACTAATTGAAAATACAGAAGCCTTTGTCAATGGGAAAAAAGCCAATAACTGTCTTTTGTTTGGTGACAGCGGTACTGGGAAATCTACAAGTATCAAAGCGATATTAAATGAATATTATGGACGGGGGCTTAGAATGATAGAGATATATAAGCACCAGTTCAGGGACTTATCAAATGTGATTGCACAGGTTAAAAATAGGAATTATTATTTTATTATTTACATGGATGATTTATCCTTTGAGGAATTTGAGATCGAATATAAATATTTAAAGGCTGTTATCGAGGGCGGATTAGAAACAAAACCGGATAATGTACTAATTTATGCTACTTCTAACAGACGGCATCTGATTCGTGAAACTTGGGAGGATCGTACAGATATGACAAACGATAACGGACTGCATCGGTCAGATACAATGCAGGAGAAGTTGTCACTTGTCAATCGGTTTGGTGTGACTATTAATTATTCAAGACCAACGCAAAAGGAGTATTTTGAAATCGTGAGGGTATTGGCAAGGAAGCATAAAGAAATCAAGTTGTCAGATGAAGAACTTAGTCTAAAGGCAAACCAATGGGAAATGAGCCATGGCGGTATCTCAGGAAGAACAGCGCAGCAATTTGTAAATAATTTATTGAGTAAAAAGCAATGAATATTTCGCGCGAAGGCCGCCGAATGTCTGGAATGAAAAGTATAATGCACTTGACAGGTTATAGAATGTTGCATATAATACTATCAATTGTTAAAAATATTTAAGTAAGAAAGGTTATATGATTCAAATGGATGCTGGAGACAGTAGCGACGAGTATCAATATAGTAAAATAGGTATTAGAATCAGAATATAAGACATTGCTTGTAGTGAGACAGACAAGCTGTGTCTTTTGTGCGTTTTAATATTGACAATTGAAACTAAATATAAGCGCAGTTAGTTATTAATAATTTGTCAAATTAAGAAAGAGGTATAAAATGGAATCAAGTGCAGACCCGGGAACCATTGTGTTCCAAATTGGTCTTTTAGTATTATTAACAATAATAAATGCTTTTTTTGCCGGAGCTGAGATGGCAATTGTATCTGTAAATAAAAATAAAATCAGGTTATTAGCGGATAATGGTAATAAAAAAGCAATTTTAATAGAAAAACTATTCAATAATTCTACGGGATTTTTATCTACAATCCAAGTTGTGATCACCTTTGCAAGTTTCTTCTCGGGAGCAGCGGCAGCGACCGGTATTTCTATCGTTCTGGGAGAATGGATGGGAAAGTATAATATCCCGTACAATCAAACGATCTCAGTTGTTATAGTGACTCTGATAAATGCTTATTTCAACCTTGTATTTGGCGAGCTGGTACCTAAAAGAATTGCACTGCAAAAAGCAGAGTGGTTCAGTTTGTTTGCTGTAAAACCAATCTATGGTATTTCAAAAGTATTAGCGCCCTTTATTAAATTGTTATCTGTTTCCACGAATGGTGTATTGAAATTACTGGGTATGAAGAGCGAAAACCTAGAACAAATCGTTACAGAAGAAGAGATAAAGAGTATGCTTCAAACCGGAACAGAAAAAGGGGTCTTTAATGATATCGAAAAAAATATGATTAATTCCATCTTTTCCTTTGATGATAAAATGGCAAAGGATGTTATGATACCGAGAAAGGATGTTTTAGCAGTTGATTTGGAGGAGCCATTGAAGGAGCAATTTGAGGATGTGTTGGAATCCAGACACTCTTTGATACCGGTTTATTCAGGGGCTATTGATAATATTGTCGGAATCTTACACATCAAGGATTTCTTTATCTCTTGGAGAAATAATGATATTGAAGATATTGATATTTCATCCGTTTTAAAGGAACCTTATTATGTGCCGGAAGGAAAAGCAACAGATGAGCTATTCTTAGAATTACAAAAGACAAAAAATAGGATGGCAATTCTAATTGATGAATATGGTGGATTTTCAGGTATTGTAACGATTGAAGATTTAGTAGAAGAAATCGTTGGTGAAATCGTTGACGAATATGAGCAGGTAGAAATCATGGTGGAAGAGCTGGGGAATAATGAATTTATGATTAATGGCGCAATGTTAATAGAAGACTTTAATACTAGATTCCATACAGATATATCATCCGAAAATTATGATACATTGTCGGGATATATGATAGAAAGACTAGGATATGTACCGAGTGAACAAGACCAATCACAGTTACAAGAAGATGAGGTGGATTTCAAGATTCATGAAGTGAAAGATAAGAGAATCAATAAAATGTATGTAAAAATCAATAGCAAGATAACTGTTTAAGATAAAAGGCTGCATATGGAAATATAATATCACCGACGCCAAACAAATAAAAAAATGGATGTTTGAAAACAATCTTAGGCAGTAAGGAGGGTACCGGAAAATTCATAGTCTTGCCTCACAGATACCCTCCTGATATTATCTGTTGTACTTACTACTATACGATTCATAAGGCAATCTGATGTTATATAAAAGCTGTATTTATTCGTCCTTATTGCAGACTTCCATTTCAATAGCCATAGTCTGGAGGGTATCTCCAAGCTGTGTAAGTCTTGCCCCCAATAATGAGAGTTCATCTGATGATTTATCTTTTGCAATTGCACAGGCTAGAGCTGAAATAGTAAAAGCAGATTGACAAGCACTCATATGCGATTCTCACTTTTTTATATTATTTTATGCAAAGGTAAGCGGAATGATTATGAAAGAGTATAAAAAGATTAGAAAGGATTTATGAGATGGATGAAGATATAAAAGAACAATTATTAGTACTGGCAGAGTCGGAATATCAACTATTTACCAGTAAATTGCTGCCCGGGACCGACAATATTTTGGGTGTAAGGCTGCCTAAATTGAGAAAACTTGCAGATAAAATAGCAAAGGAAGATTGGAAATCATATTTACTAAAAGCCAGTGATGATACTTTTGAAGAAGTGATGCTTCAAGGTATGATAATCGAAAAACTGAAATTAGATATAGAGGAGGTATTAGTCTGCATAGAACAATTTGTACCTAAAATCAGCAACTGGTCGCTGTGCGACAGTTTTTGCGCAGGCCTAAAGATTACAAGAGAATATCCGCAAAGAATGTGGGACTTTATACAGTCATTTTTAAATGATACTAGAGAATATCACATCAGGTTCGGCGTAGTGATGTTGATTTATTATTATATAGACGAATTACATATTGATGAAGCACTGGTGGTATTAGAACATATTCATCATGATGCATATTATGTAAAGATGGCAGTTGCATGGGCAATTTCTATGTACTATATAAATATGCCGGAGAGGATGATGCTTTATCTGAAAAAAAATAATCTTGACAGCTGGACTTATAATAAAGCGTTGCAGAAAATTACAGAATGACGAATAGTTGATAAAAAAACGATTGAAATCATTCGTAATATGAAACGAAAATAATTTATTACTAAAAATTTTATAAAACTAGTTGCAATAATAAAAATAAGTGATATAATAGACATATGAATAGATGTTCATATGTCTACTTGGTAAACAATACAATAAAAGGAGGTACTATATTGGATGATAAAATTGAGACATGTGAGTACATACATGCGCATAAAGATATTATCGATAAAGTAAACCAGGCTATGCCGGAGGAAGAACGGCTCTATGATTTGGCTGAATTTTTCAAAGTGTTCGCAGATTCGACCAGAATAAAAATATTATATGTACTACTGCAAGCAGAGATGTGTGTCTGCGATATAGCACAAATCATTGGTGCAAGTCAATCTGCAATATCCCATCAGTTAAGGATACTAAAGCAGATGCAGTTAGTTAAATTCAAGAGAGAGGGAAAGGCAATATTTTATTCGTTGTCAGATTCTCATATTGAGACGATATTACAACAAGGTTTTGAACACATTACAGAGGAATAAAAAGAATGAAAAATGTTGATAGAAAATATAAGTAAAGGAGCCATGCGAAGTTATGATTCTTTCAACTATTTATTAAAGCAATAACGCAAACGGATTTGCGATACGCATGGGTGTATTATGACTAAGGTATATCGAATAGAAAAGTTAGGCTGTGCCAACTGTGCTGCAAAAATGGAAAGAGCAATTAATAAAATCAAAGGTGTAAATAGCGCAAGTATTAATTTTATGACTAAAAAGTTGACGATAGAAGCAAAAGATGACATGTTTGATGATATTATAGCGGAAGCAGCAAAGAAAGCCGGTAAAATAGAAAAAGGTATAGCGTTTGAAGAGGCATAAGAGAAGGAGAGGCAAATGAAGAAATCGTTAATCAGGATATTTACTGCATTCGCATTTTTACTAATAGGGATATTTTTACCTTACGATAAAGTAATGGCATTCAGTCCTGAAAATATTGATAATGTCAGGCTAATCATATTCTTAATCGCTTACTTTATTGTTGGAATTGACATTGTGAAAAAGGCAGTGGGAAATATATTCAGCGGTCAGGTCTTTGATGAAAATTTCTTAATGTCGCTGGCAACAGTAGGGGCATTTTTGGTTGGTGAGTATCCGGAAGCTGTTGCAGTTATGTTATTTTATCAGGTAGGCGAAATGTTTCAGGATTATGCAGTTGATAAATCCAGAAAATCCATATCGCAGTTAATGGATATCCGTCCGGACTATGCTAATATTAAATTAGCGGATGGAACAATAAAAACTGTGAATCCGAAAGATGTTAAGTTAGGTGAAATAATCATTATCAAGCCAGGGGAAAAAGTACCGCTTGACGGTACTGTTATAAAAGGAAACTGTAGTATGAATACTGCAGCATTAACAGGTGAAAGCCTGCCGAAAGAAGTAAGTGAGAATCAAAATGTAATTAGTGGATCCATTGATATAGATGGTGTAATCGAGGTGGAGGTGCAGAAAGAATTTAGTGAATCCACTGTTTCTAAAATCTTAGAATTAATTGAGAATGCCAGTGACAAGAAAGCAGAAACAGAAAATTTTATTACCAGATTTGCCAGATATTATACACCGATTGTTGTTATATTGGCAGTATTATTAGCTGTAATCCCACCACTTATAGATGGAAATTGGAACCAGTGGATCTATAGAGCACTAACATTTTTAGTTGTATCCTGCCCATGTGCTTTAGTGATTTCTGTCCCATTAAGTTTTTTTGGAGGGATTGGTGCGGCATCTACAAAAGGAATATTAGTAAAAGGCAGTAACTATTTTGAAGTACTGGCAAATTGTGAGACAGTTGTATTTGATAAGACAGGTACATTGACTCAGGGAAGATTTACAGTGACAAGTGTGAATATCGCTGAGGGTAATTTTATGAAGCCAAGGCAGCTGCTGAAAATGGCAGCTTATGCAGAATACTATTCTAATCATCCGATTTCAAAATCTTTGCAGGAAGAGCTTAGAAATTCTGATCCTGATAGTTATCAGAGAATGTCTGTAGAAGCGGCGAATATTCAGATTGAGGAAATTGCCGGGTTCGGAATTAAAGCAATCATGCATAATGATATTCTGTATATAGGTAATAAAAAATTATTAGATCGGATTGGAGTGGATTATACTGAAAATGATGAGGTCGGTACTGTGGTATATGTGGCGACGGACAGTCTTTACTTAGGGAATATCCTAATTAGTGATAAAGTAAAACCGGATGCAGCACAGGCTATCGCCCAGTTAAGATCCGATGGGATTCAAAATATCGTAATGCTTACAGGAGATGGAGAAGAAATCGCTTTAAAGATAGCAAATGAATTGGGAATTTCCACAGTTTACGCAGGCTTATTGCCGGCGGATAAGGTTAGGCATGTTGAAGAATTGCTCACTAAAAAAAGTGAAAAAGGAAAATTGGTATTTGTCGGAGACGGAATCAATGATGCACCTGTTCTTGCAAGAGCAGATGCAGGGATTGCCATGGGAGCCTTAGGCTCTGATGCAGCAATAGAAGCAGCAGATATTGTGTTAATGGATGACAATCCCAAAGGAATATCTAAAGCAATTGAAATAGCAAAGAAGACAGTTTCAATAGTGAAACAAAATATCATCTTTGCTATTGGGGTAAAAGTTATTGTACTGCTATTGGCAGCCTTTGGATATGCACCAATGTGGATTGCCATCTTCGCAGATGTGGGAGTGGCAGTCATAGCGATAATTAATGCTCTTCGTACACTTCAAATAAAGTAACTATAAAACAAAAAGCATTCTGGGATGTTCCTCCGTCAGCCGCTTAAATAAATTGGTTTTTTATAGCATCATAGATATAGTCGATATGTGACAAAGAATCTATGATGCTTTTTTGTTCTATATGAAAAGCATGAGATAGCTCAGCCAGACTAGGATAATTGTCGCGAAGCTGTGTATTGATAAAACTGAGTAACATAAATGGATCTTTTGGCAGATCGTTATATTGCATGATATCTTCTCCTTTTAACAAAGTTTAACTGCTTTGTATCTAAATTGCAATATAAACTTAAATGTTTATTTTGTTCTATTTTGTGCTGAGGTCTATAATTTATTCCGGATACATAAAATAATGTAAAATATGTAAACGGGATATATCATGAAAGGAAATAAAAAAAAAATATTTCTATTGAGCGCTCTGGTGATACTTCTAATGATAGGCATTACATGGAAGAATATCGGCGTTAATGTATCGGGAGATGATATACCAAAGAAGAAAATTGCATTGACTTTTGATGACGGTCCCAGCAAATATACAGAAAAGTTACTGGACGGACTAAGAGAACGAAATGTGAAAGCGACTTTTTTCTTGCTGGGTGTCAATGCTGAAAGTCGAAAAGATGTGATTGAACAGATGCATGAAGACGGACATATCATTGGAAACCATACATATAATCATATACAATTGACCAAAGTAATAGATGAAAAAGCTTGTGAGGATGTGGAGAAGTTAAATGATTTAATCTTTAATATTACCGGAGAGAAAGTTGAGTACATTCGTCCCCCATATGGATCATGGAATAGCAGATTAACTTGTCTGGAGGGTTTAACTGTTGTATTATGGAATGTAGATACATTAGACTGGTCGATTCATAGTAAAAATAAAATTGCACGTCATATTGTCAAGAATGCGGAGGATGGCTCCATAGTACTACTGCATGATATCTATGAGTCATCGGTGGATGCGGCACTAATGGCAATAGATGAATTGCAAGAGCAGGGATATGAATTTGTTACGGTAGATGAACTGGGTCAAACCTCTCCAATACAATAATCCTGCAACGCAAGCTGAATTGTGATAAGCTTCGTTATTAGAATTTACATGACTGAAGACAAATGTATAAATGAATAAATAATAGTTAATAAATATTCATTGTTTACATTATATAATTATGTTATAATAAATCGACAAATAAAAATATTAGTTGTATATTATCTATAGAAAGAAGGTGAAAACAGATAATTTAGAAAATTTTCTGCAGTATAGAATTAATATTTTTAGCAGATAGGAAAATACTACATTTCGTCCTTTGGCGACATTCTATACGAATGACAATATAACATGCCGGCAAAGTTGAAAGAAAATACAATACATGAAAGGAATGCCACATTTAGATTTTAATTATTTGAACGAAGTTCAAAATTCGATTATGTGGTTATATCGCAAACTGATTTGCGAAATAATGGGTATCTAAATGATTAAAAACATAATTAAAGGAATGGTAATAGGTGTAGCGAATATTATCCCGGGTGTCAGCGGCGGAACCATGGCAGTATCAATGGGAATTTATGATAAATTAATTTCATCTATTACTAACTTGAAAAAAGATTTTAAAAATAGCATTAAGTTTTTATTGCCGCTTCTTGTGGGAATGGCTTTAAGCATTGCAACATTGGCATTTGTAATTCGATTTTTATTTGATGAATATCCGTTACAGACTAATTTTTTATTTATCGGACTGATTATCGGCGGCTTGCCGGGAATGCTTAAAAAGGTTAAGGGAGCAAAAGTAACAGTTGGTAATATTATCCCTTTTATCCTTTTCTTTGCTATTGTTGTCGGTTTTGCATTAATAGGAGATGTGGAAAGCGCAGCTTCGGCAGACTTGAGTTTTGGTGTTATGAATATCACGATTCTGTTTGGTGTCGGTGTTATAGCCGCCGCTACAATGGTGATACCCGGAGTTAGCGGTTCAATGATATTAATGTTGCTTGGTTATTATAAGCCAGTGATTGGCGCAGTAAGCGATTTTATTAAAGCTGTTTTTAAATTTAATATGACAGGAATCTTAGAAGGAATAGGTATATTACTACCGTTTGGACTTGGAGTGCTTGTAGGAATTTTTGTGATTGCTAAGATGATTGAAATTGTATTCAGCAGATGGCCAATGATAGCTTATTTTGCGATAATCGGATTAATTGTGGCTTCTCCGATTGCAATTATCATTATGTCCAATTTAGGAACAATTACAGTAGCAGCAGTACTGACAAGCGTTGTGACATTTGCAGCCGGTACTTTTATTGCGCTCAAATTAAGTGAATAGGCATAGAATTGAGTTTACCCCGGAATCATGCCAGTTGGCGTAATCCCGGGGCAAACTCAATTTAAGATTTTTAGGTTCTATCCTTAATTGCTACATAAGGACTGCGTTTTGCAACAGCTTTATAAGCCGGACGAATGATTTTTCCGGCATTCATTAATTCTTCAATCCGATGAGCACTCCAGCCCGAAATTCTTGCAATTGCAAATATTGGTGTATATAACTCGGTTGGCAAATCCAGCATCGAATAAACAAATCCACTGTAGAAATCAACGTTGGCACTTACGCCCTTATAGATATGTCGCTCTTCGCCAATCACAACAGGAGCCAGTTTTTCAACTAATGAGTATAATTTAAATTCTTTTTCTCTGCCCTTTTCCATCGATAATGTTTCAACGAAACCCTTAAAGATATTAGCCCGTGGGTCCGAAATAGAATATACTGCATGTCCCATTCCATAGATCAAGCCTGATTTGTCAAATGCTTTCTTATTTAGTATATCTCTTAGATACTGCTGAATCTCTTTTTCATTTTCCCAATCTTTAATATGCTTCTTCATATCATCAAACATCTGAACAACCTTAATATTAGCACCGCCATGCTTTGGCCCTTTTAACGAACCGAGAGAAGCGGCAACAGAGGAATATGTATCCGTTCCAGAGGAAGATACCACATGGGTCGTAAAGGTTGAGTTATTACCTCCGCCATGTTCAGCGTGCAGCACTAACGCAATATCCAGTATCTTAGCTTCTAAAGCGGTATAGCGACTATCATCTCTAAGTAAATGCAGAATATTTTCTGCAGTTGATAAATCAGGCCTTGGTGTATGAATCACTAAGCTGTGACCTTCATGATAGTGTTTATAAGCCTGATAGCCATAAACAGAAAATAATGGAAACAATGAAATCAGCTGCAGACATTGACGCAGCACGTTAGGAAAGGATATATCATCAGCGGTATCATCATAGGCATACATGGTAAGGACACATCTGGCTAATGTATTCATCATATCAGCACTTGGTGCTTTCATAATAATGTCTCTTACAAAATTAGTCGGAAGTGTGCGGTAATTTGCCAGTATTTTATTAAAATCACCTAGTGTCTTTTGAGTAGGCAATTCACCCATCAATAATAAATAAGTAATTTCTTCAAAGCCAAAACGATTTTCATTTACAAAGCCGTCTACAATTTTTTCAATGTCTATACCTCGGTAATATAGCTTTCCTTCACAAGGGACCATTTCACTGTCCTCAATAATGTATGACTTTACTTCTCCGATTTCAGTCAACCCAGCCAGAACACCTTTACCAGTAATATCTCTGAGGCCGCGCTTTACATCATATTTGCCATAAAGTGTAGGGTCAATTCCACAATTTTTTTCGCAAATGTTAATTAAGTTTAATATATCATCAGTTATTTTTGAGTATGGATTATCATTCATAATTAAAACCTCCTTTTCAAGTATTGATCAAGTATGTAAAATCCAATTACTATTCTACCATATAATTGGCTTATAAACAATAATATGAAATAAAGTTTTTACTTGTCGTTTGCTTTATTCGGCTTTGTTCGCGTATAATATAGAAATATTGACTATATTCATCAATAGATTTATAATAGAATTTAAGATAAATGAGGAGAATTGTCATATGAAAAATATTTTTCGCCGTAGGATAAAAGTGTATGTATATATGATTATAATACCAAAAGAAGATCAATTAAGGTTAAGAAAAATGAATGGAAGTATCGGCCGTAAAATATTAACAGAAATTATCGAAAAACAATTTCACATCCCTTCCAATCAATTGGAGATAGAAACAACCAAAGAAGGAAAACCTTATTTTATCATGCATCCATCGATTATGTTTAACATTTCTGATTCAGGTGATTTTATTGTATGTGCTTTTACAAAGCAAAAAAATATTGCCGTAGGTGTTGATATTGAGGTGGATCAAGATGTCAATTTTGATATTATGAAAAGATTTTTTCATGTAAATGAAATGGAATACGTAAATGAAATGGAAGATGAACAGCAAAAAACTGCCAAATTTTTAGAAATATGGACTCAAAAAGAAGCATATGTAAAATGGCTTGGGACGGGATTAACTTTCAAAATCAGCAGTTTTGATGTGACGGAGAAAAATATTGCCAGATACATGATAACAAAAAGAGACGACGAACTGGGCTATACATTAACTACGTATATAAATGAAAAATGTAAAGTAGTATATCAAGCGTATGCAATGAAAGTGTGGGATATATAAGCACATATCGCGCGTGACATGGAGGATTAAGATGGATTTATTTGATTATATGAGAAACAATACAATGGAAAAAGAAGCACCGCTGGCATCCAGGCTTAGGCCTAAGACTCTGGATGATGTAGTTGGTCAAAAACATATTATTGGCAGAGATAAGTTATTATATCGTGCCATCAAAGCCGATAAAATTAGTTCGATTATATTTTACGGTCCTCCGGGGACGGGGAAGACAACATTAGCAAAAGTAATCGCTAATACTACGAGTGCAGAATTCACCCAGATTAACGCTACGGCTGCGGGTAAAAAAGATATGGAGAAGGTAGTGGAACAAGCCCATTCCAATCTGGGGATGTATGGTAAGAAGACAATATTATTTGTCGATGAAATACATCGATTCAATAAAGGGCAGCAGGATTATTTATTGCCTTTTGTCGAAGATGGAACGATTATCTTAATCGGGGCTACAACTGAGAATCCATATTTTGAAGTAAACGGTGCACTGTTATCGCGTTCCATTATCTTTGAACTGCATTCTCTGGAAAAAGAAGATATTAAAGAACTGCTAAGGAGAGCAATCAATGATGTAGATTGCGGAATGGGGGCATATAATGCGGTTATTGATGATGATGCATTAGATTTTTTGGCAGATATCTCTAATGGTGATGCGCGAGCTGCTTTAAATGCAATAGAATTAGGAGTGTTGACTACCGGACCAAATGAAGATGGCAAAATCCAGATCACATTAGAAGTTGCCGCCCAATGTATTCAAAAAAGAGTAGTCCGCTACGATAAGACAGGTGATAATCATTATGACACTATTTCGGCATTTATAAAAAGTATGCGCGGTTCAGATCCGGATGCAGCGGTTTACTATCTGGCAAGAATGCTGTATGCCGGAGAAAGCGTTACATTTATCGCTCGAAGAATTATGATCTGCGCATCAGAGGATGTCGGAAACGCTGACCCTAATGCATTAACAGTCGCAGTATCGGCAGCAAATGCGGTACATCAATTAGGAATGCCCGAAGCCAGGATTGTGTTGGCACAAGCAGCTGCGTATGTAGCCTGTGCACCGAAAAGCAATGCGGCAATTAAGGCAATAGACAAAGCTTCAGGGGTAGTGGCAAATGAGAAGACATCAGGTATACCGGCACATTTACAGGATGCACATTACAAAGGCGCTGATAAATTAGGACATGGTATAAATTATAAATATGCCCATGATTATCCTAATAATTATGTAGTGCAGCAGTATTTACCGGATAATTTGGCAGGCACTAAATTTTATGAGCCATCCGACAATGGATACGAACAGAAAATAAACGAACATTTATGCCGAATTAAACGCGAAGCGGGGGAGTTGCCAAATAGGTAAAAAATGTGTATAATAAATTAAATAAGATTTATATGAAAGAGGTATCATGTGAAAGCGTTAGTAGATAGACTGACTGTCGGAAAAATCCCATATAAGACGCCTGAAATAAAAATATCAGTTTCTTCTATTATCCAGTCGGTAGAAGCTGATAGTTGTTTTGGTGATCATTTTGTCATTGAAAGTTTAAATGATGTTGCTGTCAGAGGTTTAGTATACTCTACTAATAGCAGAGTTAAAATTGAAAATAATCAATTCGGTGGTACTATGAACCAAATCAATTATCGGGTCGATACCAACAATGTAGTTGATGGTAAAAAGATTGAAGGAACAATAAATATAGTTTCAAATGCCGGTGAGTATGCAATACCATATGATATCACAGTACTGGATTATACGATTAAGAGTTCGATTGGTAATGTTGAAAATTATTTTCATTTTGCTAACTTAGTACAGATGAATTATGAGGAAGCATTAAAACTGTTTACTTCTAAAGACTTCAAACGATTGATGGCAAAGAATGATCCGCGGCATTTAGCGTTATATGATGGATTATTTGGCGGAATTGATAAAGAATTGGCAATGGAAGAATTCCTGATTACCATTAATAAGAAGAAACCGGTAATTTTAAATGTGAATCGAGAAAGGGCGTTATTTAAAAATGTACAGGTAAATTACAGTGATGTATTTGTATTATCTAGAAGTACATGGGGATATACGGATATCTCAGTAGAAATTGACGGAACCTTTTTAAAGGAATGCAGAAATAAAATCAGTCAAGATGATTTTATAGGAAATAAATATGAGTACAAGTTCTTAATTGATGCAGATAAGCTTTACAAAGGAATTAATTATGGACGTATTGTTTTTAAATGCCATAATCAGATCCTTAAATGCAGTATTGAAATAGATAACAGCTCCAATGATGATAGATTGCTTAATACAAATATTAAGGATAAAATTATTAAAGCAGCAAATAGGTATCTGGATTTTAGAATGAAAAAATGTAACTTGGCGAATTGGGCAAATGAGTCTTTATCCTTAATGGAAGGTTTGATTCATCTGGATGAAAGCTTATTAATGCCTGTTTTGGTGAAGGCACAGATCCTGATCAGTCAGGAAAAAACAGAAGAAGCAGGACGTATATTAGATGATTTTATAAAGAACAAGTTGATTGATGCGGATAAAAACATTGATCTTTATTGCTATTATCTGTATGTAAGAAGTCTGGAAAAGAGAGAAGTAGTCTATACTACGGCAGCACTCGAAGAAGTAAAAAAAGTCTACGAAAAGGAAAACAGCTGGAAAAATCTATGGGTGATGCTATATCTTGATGAACGTTATGAAATCAATAAAAGCCTAAAATATACAATGATTAAGGAGCAGTTTGGTAAAGGCTGTCATAGTCCTTTTATGTATTATGAAGCGCTGAATGTAATCAATGAGCAGCCGAGGTTACTAAGAATTCTTAATAATTTTGAATTACAGATATTATTATTCGGAGCCAGACATGACTATATCAGCGATGGCTTAGCGTCACAGCTGGCAGAGTTAGCAGTATTGGAGAAAAAGTTCAGCACAGCATTATATCAGATATTGACACTTATATATAAAAATAATAAAGATATCGGGATATTGACTGCAATCTGCAGTGTTTTGATCAGAGGAAGCAAAGTGGACAGTCGGTATTTTAAATGGTATGAATCAGGTGTAAATGAAGATATTCGGCTTACAAATCTGTATGAATATTATATGTTTTCCATAGATCAATCATATGTAGGCTTACTGCCTAAAATTATCTATATGTATTTCATATATAACGGTGAAGCATTAGGCAGGAGACAGGCATTTTTATATAGTAATATCATTAACAATAAAAGAAGAATCCCAAATATCTATCATAATTATCTTCAAATTATGGAGCAGTATCTGGTTGACCAGTTATTTCTTGGTAATATGGACAGAGAATTATCCATTATCTATAACGATATATTGAAATCCTCGATTATCAACGGAGATATTGCGAAAAATCTGCCGGATATCATTCTTACCTATGAACTAGTATGCAATGATCCTAATATGAAGGAAGCAGTAGTAATCCATAAGGAAACTACAGGAGAAACCATACATAAAATAGTAGACGGAAAAGCATATGTAAGTATTTATACGGAGGATCCAATTATTGTATTTATTGATACATATGGCCGGCGGTTTACTGAAGTATCTTATGAGCTGGTACAATTATTGAATATGCAGGAATATTTAAAGCAGAGTTTTGAGTTATATCGGGATAATGAATATCTGTTATTATATTTTTCGGAAAAGTATACGAGGTATCAGAATAATCCATTAGATACTGTAGATGTGTATAAAAATATCATGACATATAAAAATATCAGACCGAAATATAAACAGGACTTAATCGATGATATTGTGAATTTTTATTACGAGAACTATAAGGGAGATCAGTTAAATGATTACTTAGTCACAATTGATAAAACAAAATTACATGCAACAACCCGTGATAAAGTGATTGAAATGATGATCGAACAGGGATTATATGAAGCGGTATATCAGGAAATCAAAAATTTTGGTTATCAATCCATTGACTACGGCAGTTTAGCTGTATGTTGTACCAGATTTATAGAAAGTGCAGATTTGGCTGAGGATCATCTGTTAGTTGAGATTTGTGCCTATGTTTTTAAGAAAGGAAAATATAACGAAGAGATTTTAGGCTACTTAAGTAAGAATTTCTATGGAACCATAGATGAAATGATTGAAATATGGAAAGCAGAAAATGATTTTGTATATGAGAATCATGAGCTGGAGGAACGAATATTGGTTCAGGTAATGTTTACTGGAAATACTAAAGCCGATCTGAGTGAAATATTTAAATCCTATTATAGATATGGTATCGGAAAAAATATTAGGATTGCCTTTTATACTTATTGTTCTTACAATATTTTTATGAAAAAGATTGACCATGTGGCAATCAGGGAAGGCAGTTATATTTTTGAATACCTGGAAAAGGATATGATGCAGGGATTCGGAGTTTCTGGGATATCAAAAATAGCATTGGTGGAATATGCTTCGATGAAAGAACAAGTAACAGAGAAGCAGAAAGAATTGTATAAAAATTTAATGTATCAATTAAGTGACCATAATGTAATATTTGAGTTTTATAAAAAATTTACCAGATGGTTTGAAGTGCCTTTCTATGTAACCGACAGAACAGTAGTCGACTATAGAACTATGCCTGATGCAAAAGTTCATATCAGTTATACAATCGGCAACAACAAAGAAGAGTCGAGACTGATTGTCGAAGAGATGACCTGTATTCATCCGGGAATCTATGTGAAAAATTTCACCTTGTTTTATGGTGATAAAGTCAATTATTATATTAGTGAAATCAGTGAAGATGAAAATATAACATCAGACAGTTGTTTGATTCGTATGGATAACCCACATCAATTTAATGATGATAGCCGGTACAGCATGATCAATCACATCATAATTGCCAAGGAAAACGGTGAGAAAGAGGCAGAACAAGAGGCAGTCAGGGCATATGTTGAAAAGAGGCATGTAGTTGAAAATATCTTCTATATATGTTAGAAAGGAAATTAGTGTTGCTATCGCCAAATCTGACATTTGGCTCGGCGGAATGGAGTAATATTATGGATAATCTTAAGGATTCAGTAATAATAGGAATAGACCTGTCAAACGATTATACACAAGTAAGTTTTTTAGATAATTCCAATGATGTACAATCCATGAGTACGATAAGTGATGAACAAAGATATTTAATACCAACAGTGATGCTTAAATTAAACGGAAGCTTTCAATGGTGTATCGGTGATGAGGCGCTTGCGAGAAGTGAAAAGGGTGAAGGCACTTTAATAGAGAATATAATAGTGCAGGTTATCGAACAGAAAAGTATCGTCCTTGACCATAATGAATACTTTGCCAGTGAACTGTTGGAATTGTATTTTGCGGAGTTATTTAAGGTCATTAAGGTCAACTTAAGAACTGTCGGAATTGAAAGCATTGTTGTTACTGTAGCCGATTTAGACAAGAAGCTGATTGATGTTATAATAGATACAGTGACCAGACTCGGTGTAAAGAAGGAGAATGCAAAAGTAATCGGCCATACAGAAAGCTTTATTTATTATGTTTTAAACCAAAAACGGGAGATTTGGGTCAACAATGTCGCTTTATTTGAGTTTACCAAAGATTACTTTAAGTATAGAAGGCTTAGTATACTAAATAGTAGAAATAATATGGTGGTAGGGGTGGAAGAGAGAGATTTTTCTAAAGAACTTACTTATAAGAGACTGAAATCCCAGTCCGGAAAAGAAAAGTCGGACATGGCATTTTTAAGGATTGCTGATAGTGAATTCGCAGGTAAAGTAATATCTGCTGTGTATCTGACAGGACATGGATTTTCTAAAAAGTGGTCAAAAGAATCTCTAGTAGTATTGTGTAATAAAAGAAGAGTATTTCAGGGAAGCAATTTGATAGTGAAGGGTGCCGGTTATTGTGCAAAAGAATGTTTTCAAAGCAGCATTTTACAAGGGTATATCTTTCAATGTGCGGGCAGGACGAAGGTAAATGTCGGAATCATGGTAAATCATGGCGGCCGAGAGATAGAGCAGATATTGTCCTATGGCGGAGTAAATTGGTATGAAGCAGGAGCCTATACAGAGTGTATCCTAGATTATGTAGATTACATAAGATTTAATATTACTTCTCCGGTGAGCGGAGTGGGTAAAATGGTTTATATAAGCTTAAAAGATTTTCCAAAACGTCCTAACAAAACAACAAGGGTAGCAGTCACAATTACCTATCTGAATGAAAATCAATTTGCAATATTAGTTGAGGACAAAGGCTTTGGTGAATTTTTCCCTCACTCGGATAAATTTGTGCGTGAAATCGTTACCATAAGTGATGAACTATAAAGGAGGCAGTGAATGAGTGGATTGATTATATGCAGTAAGCAGTCAAATTTGCCTTACTACATCAAAGATATAGATATCAATATATATTCCATTGAAGAACTAAGCTACTACCTTTATAATCATGTGTATTTGGTAGATGAAGATTTTTTTAGTGAAAGCTTGATTAATTATATCGAAAATGTATTGGATCAAAAATTGATAGCGAATGGAATCCGTCAGGCAAAAACACATAAAGGCGGTTTAGTTGAATTAATCAGCTTTGTGGTAAAGGCAGCTTCTTACTATAGTGAAAGAGAACTAGCAAAACTCCAAAAAGAGCTGGATCTGCTGGGGAACAAAAGCGGGATTGAAAGATTAAAGGCTAAGGGCGATATTTTATTAAGCTGTAAAAAATACCGGAATGCTTTTGAATGTTACAAGTACATCTTACTAAAGAAGAGAGATCAAAATCTTAGTAGTGAGTTTTACGGTAATATCTATAATAACTTGGGGATCATATGTGCCAATATGTTTAAATATAAAGATGCCGGTAACTATTTTAGACAGGGATATAAACTCTCCAGAAGTCTGGTTGTGCTAAAACACTTAATATTAACCAATATGCTGGCAGATAATCAGGCGGAGCTTGAAAAAGATATTCTGCAATTTAAAGTATCGGATGAAATGATGGAAGAATGCAGGGGAAGAATTGAAAATGCAAAGGCAGACAGTGAGGATTGGTTGAACTTAGATTCAGATGAAATTGAAATGATGATACATGAATACCGATCCGATAACTGAGTAAATGTGTACCATTGACAAATAAATGTAAATAAGATAATATGATACCAGGGTCAAAAGAGCATGCGTTTCATGCTTGCATGAAAAAGCATGATTTTGGGACCCGCGAAACATGAGAATGTAGCCCGAATAGGGCGGATTTCGAATGTTTTTAGGATTGCGGGAGCACAAAGTGCGTAGCAATCCGTAGGTA
>Ga0153924_1000112_pt1 | contig 58177 bp, 55 predicted proteins | sample TSNJ008MetaG_FD_104709 | JGI IMG/M metagenome (GOLD analysis project Ga0153924, IMG submission 104709) | Attine ant fungus gardens microbial communities from New Jersey, USA - TSNJ008 MetaG | ecosystem: Host-associated > Fungi > Mycelium > Unclassified | place: USA: New Jersey, Wharton State...
TCTTTTCAGTTGACTGTACAATGTAGCTCGACTCCAAAGCATTTGAATAAGGCTTCGATTATTTCCGGTGTCCCGGTAACCATCAGACCGGGATGCCGGCCTACTTTATGAGCTGCTTTGTGTTAACCTCAGTTCCTTCTCTTAAGAGTACCCCTTCTTTCTGATCATCTAGCATGGCCGGTGAGCGCGCGAGCACCAAAATCTACATACCCCATCCGAATCAGCCTGAGCTGTCCATATGCGGTGTACTCGAGCAGTACATCCCAGGGACAGAGACAAAGGATAGAGAGCTTGCATTGGTGAGAACCATTGTTACTCAAGCGTTTCGATTGTCTGACTTCCGGAAATGAATAACTACTTCGTGATGACCAATCGAAACGAAAATGGATCAATGGTTCTTTGGGTCTTCTGCACCTCTGATGTTGATGGATCCTGTGCAATCAAATTCGTGTTCGAAACCTGCGTTCGCATCTGACTACAGATTTTACACGGGACAATGGGGTGAGCAAAATGATGATGTGCTGTGCTTCATCTTTGTTTTCTGCTGGGCAAGGACTGCCCTGGCACCGGGACTCTGCTCTATCGTTGTCTGAAAGAGACATATCAGTCTGTTCTGATTTCGGTGTTCCAGCCACAAGGACTACCTGTTTCAACGTCATCTCGCTCATCGCTTGCCGATGGACTCGTTTCGTTTCGATTTCCGGTATGTTCTTGTTCTTCTCATCGCTCCTTGATAGATTCTTATTCCTATCATCGTAGAGGTAATCATGAAACTGGTGGTACATGGAAACAAGGGGCTCTTGAAGAGGACTTAGAAGATTTAAACGCCGTCGTCGCTTATCTTCAATCGAAATATGGTTATAAAATCGAGCTGGTCGTAGGCCATTCCCGTGGATCACTCGTTGGGTTTCGATGGATCTCAACTACGGAAATTGGAAGGAAGGTTCCTGCTTTCATCAACGTCTCGGGTCGGTACCGCATGTGGGTGAGTATACCTAAAGAAGCCTCAAATATTCTGCTATGCTCCGCAAATACCATTTCGCTCACACCAATTTTTTTCTCTATATCTTCTCAAACCATCTCAAAAGAAAATACTGGGTAACGATCTACCTTCTTGTGCCTCTCCTGTTCTATTTTTGCCCATTTAGATGCTGATTTCTGCTTCTCTCCGTTCCCTCATCGGTTTTTTGTAACACCTTGCTCTTTTTGGTCGGTTGCGGCATCCTCGCCACGTTTCGGACGGTTGTATTCCCTCGCCAAATGGTTCAATGTTAGAATCCGCGGGGCCGCAGCGGTGGTCAGAAAGTTTTGCCAAACAAGGGTATTATGAATGGCACGTCACAGTGGCTCGCAAGCCTATTGTAGCGAGGATACATCCCCACGATGTCGAGAAGTTTTGTTCCTGGAACACATCAATCATTTGGGAGCAATTTCCAAGGGAGACAGATGTCTTAACACTTCATGGCTTGGCAGACAAGACTGTTCCTCCGTGAGTTTTTCTTCTGTCCTCAGTATCTATGTTTCTCTGGAACTGTTGCAATCCGAAAGGCAATGTCACCGGATCTACAAATCTTCTTTGATTGATGTGCAAGTGGATGATGCATATCTGACAATTGCTCGTATTCAACAGGTATGATGCCTTGATCTATGCGAAAGCATTGGGAAGCAGGACGCCCGGAACACACTCTCTACATCTTATGGAAGATGCTGATCACAATTTCAGTAAGCGCCAGGATGACGTGGTTGATGTCATCTTGCAATGGTGGGAAGCGAGACAACGCAACGAGCTCGTAACGGGAATTTGGTTGCCGGATATTGAAGGAAACAATTCTGCCAAACTATAACGCATAATTTCAGACGCCCGTCCTTCTTTCCGCAAGTGTGTCGTATTGCCGCAAGCTAATGTCAAATTGGTTGCTTAACGAAGGCTTGCACTAGCTTTTCCGAAAATAGATTTATACTACTTTGAATCGTCGATCAATTTGTGAAATCCCGAGTATGTTTTTTGGTCTCTTCACAATCACAACGGCGTATATTGGAATGAAGGCGCGATGAGTGGTCTGAAACTACCTAATGATGACTATCGTACTCTCAATTGCCTCGTGTCCACCATCCACGAAGTGACGACAAGATAGGCGTCTTAATCTTACACTGTACCTCCGCATCCGTGTAGCGGAAGAATATCAACAATGTAGTGATCTGCGCCGCTTCCGTGCTCATCGGAATTCAACGCTGCAATTACGAAGGCCGATGCTTTCGAAGTTCTGAATGCGGTCATCATGAGTTACCCTTCTCGCATGTGATTAGATCAGAGGTGAGAAAGCCTGCTATGATTACGATCTGTTGTACGAAAAGTCTGCTAAGAGAAAAATGTAGTACACGATTAATATAAACAGATAAAGGATACTGAGGGAGAAAACGCTAGTACTACGAAGGTGGAGCTATGGTAGGTGTCTACAAGAGCGAAGGCATCGAGATTATGAAAAAAAAGGACTCGATTATTAGTCGAGACCCGCTGTTGTCCGCTTGGTTCGACAGATAGGTCTAATAGAAGCCTCCTCAACCCTTGTCTCTTTCGCAACCTCTCAACCGCATATTATGCCTTGCGCACCTGGTGCAAGACCCATCGATTAAGTAAGAATTAAGGGGAATTTAATGATGACTGTGACTCATGCGAGTTCGGCGAGTAGAATAAACATGCCAAGCGTGATGATGATTATGATTGGGGAGATGACAACAGAGACCCTACATGTGAAAGGCAGGGGGTAGTGTCTCATGATGGGGGGGTCGTGGCTCAGAAGAACACTGCGCCAGTTGATGATGCGCCACCTTTGACTCCTGTCAAACCTCCTTGTCCAGAGCCGGACTTGATGTTTCCAGAGCTTCCTTGGCTGCTCATGTGTGCGAGGGCTAGTTTAGTGGAGGACTGGGTGGACTGGATGATGGGCGACGTGGAAGGGCCACTGAGAATTTGATCCAACTGGAGGGCACAGAGAATTGGGTGGGATGAAAACGATGATAGTGAGGAGTCATTCGAAAATACGAGTAGACTTTATAGGCCCAGGAGAGGGACTTGCCGCAGTTTCTGTGTTAGTAGATGACTTTGATTGACTCGAAAAAGATATTGCCAGAACGGAACCGCCCCAACAGGAATTCTCTCACGAGTGATTTGGTTGGCAGTGTGAAGGATGTGGATCTTATGATGATGATGATGCGGCAAAAGCTCGACGCCCAAGATCAGGGGAAGAAAATGGAGTTAGCAATGATGACAAGTTCGGCATTTGACGCCTACACTACTTTTAATGCTAGAATACTTGTCAGCACTACAGTTACCCGTAATCAGGCTACTAGCAATTCCCGTTTCTTCCCACAGAAGCCGCGAGAGGACCAAAGCATAGCCATAGTATTATTCATTCCGGCCACGGCGGACCACCACGAAACACTGCAGTCATGAGCCATCTTACAATCTACTCGTTCTGAACCTGTTACAAGCAACAGATATTGATCCGTGGCGTAGTTTGCTCCATGCATTTGTTACACTGCTTTCTACGTCTTTGCTGAATACTCGATGTTTCCGAGATCATGCGTTTTATAACATCGTAAAAACTAGATCAGCATTCAAGAGGAAGTTCTTGATTGAAACTTCCTTGTAGCGTTGATGGGACGCCCATAAATACTTGTGGACCTGAGAGTTGTAATGAACCTGACTGCCACCGGTTGACAATCACAGCGCCGTCACGTTGACAACTTCATCAAAATGACAACAGCAATCGGAGATTTAATCCATGTATGATCATCCAATAACAGCCTAATAGAAGCCTTTTTTGTTGTCCTCTCTTCACCGGGTCTACTGCATCAAGTAAAATTACACTGTTCACTCTTGTTCCCGTATCATGATTTATGAACTCAATTTCATTCGGTTTAGCCTTAATACATCAAAGAACTTGTGCATCAGCATCAACTTCTCTTGGACCAACAGGAACACCCTTCTCATCAGTCACCATTTAGTGGTAACAGTCCTCTTCTGGACTGCCGATGGGCATGGAACCAAGTATGAATTATCTCTAGTGGATCCAGGCTAGTCTGCATGCAAGTACTATTATCCTGCTGTTCTCCGGGTTCGAATCAAGCTATCACAGTTACCAGTGCCATCTCTTCAACACAGAACTGTCCCCAATGCCACGAAACTTAGTCGATCATGACTAAATAGACTCCACATGATGACTGATTCTCGTAGTAGTCGAAGGCTCGGAGTTTTGTGGGACCGTTTAGGTTCTTTTGCACTTGGATGTGATTTGAGGCGTTGGACTCAGAAAGAGGATCGGGCAGTTTGAAGGCCGCCTCTTAGGAAGGCAAGGGTCATCAGTACTATTTTTGACAGACAACGCTACGTCTTATGCACGCTGTCAGATGACATTCCCGTTTATGGGCATCGAGTGAACGAAGCTTATGAGGACTGGTTTTCGGAAGCGTTCTTCAGATATATGAATGACGTGCCTTGCCATCAGACCATCCTATTTCAAATCTAAAGTATATTTTGCAGCCCCCGGCACACGAGACGAGATAACGCTTGTCAAAAGTCCAAACATTTTCAAACAACAGTCGTATGAAAAGAGATAGACTTTCGCCCAAAGGATCACTGGCTGGGTATTTCGTTCTCTACATTATTCCAAATTTGTAACAGTCGTTTTTGGAATAAATTTGATATGCCAAGGCATGACCGTGATTTACTTTACAATATCTCGCATTCGACAGGCGCAAAGATCTGAACAATCAGGCTTCCGATGTCTGATTCTTAATAGGTGTTTTCCCGAAGAACAATAATCTGACCACATCTTTGAGCAAGTTCGAACTTCAGATTATGTTTTACAGGTTCGTGAACATCAAAGGACCTCCACGACAATTTTCCCACTGATTAATTATTAATTAATCAGGTTCTAGTGCACCATGAAACAATTTACTCACATACTCAGATTTGCCTCCATTTCTTTGTGTGCTTCGTTGATCTGTTCCCATGAGAATACCTAGAGGCAATAACCAGGTAGATTTATGGATCGTGAAATAGAATCATACTTTGTGAATGTATGTCCTGATAGGTTCATGCCCTTCTTCCCCCGAGATGTGGTGAAATATTCTTGATGTGAATCTAGTGAGTAAAGATCAACAACTGTAAAAAGAAACTGGTGTGGTCATACTCGTCTATCAAATCGGCCTGATATTGGGCCGGACGAGAGCGTAAAGTGGTACCCTCGAGTCGCAGGCGCTTGTATAGCACTGGCGCCAAATTTACACTCTCAGCAACAGAACCTACCAATTAAAGCATCATTAGGGGCCTCCCTGAATAGAGAGACTCGGTACCGCTTAGCATAGCCAGCATTACCATCCGTCCATCGACGGCTAGCGCGTCAATATTCTTGGCAAAGTGGCTTTGACCAACACAATCGATGACCATATTGACCCCTTGACCACCTGTAGCCTCTCTCGCCATTACCGAAAAATCTTCAGTTTTGTAATTTACTGCGTGCGTAGGGCATCCTGGAATGTTCAAGAGCCAATCGATCTTAGCTTGCGTTGAGGTGGTTGCTATGACCGTTTGACTCAAATGGACGTCAGGATGGTGGCAATCGAAACCATGATACGCTCACGCTCCAAAGAATCGAGCCAGTTGTATAGCGGCTATTCCTACACCAGAGGCTCCGGCATGAATCAATACGTGATCGCCCTTTTGAATTTTTCCTATCAGTACCAAGGCCTGGTATGCTATGTGTGGCATCAGGTACCTGTTCCACGGTGACATTAGGTTCAGTTACCAGTTATAAATGTTTCTGGAATGCTAGCAGCTTGCACCCAAGACAGGGAAGGAGGCTTCTTGATGACATGTGTCGAGGCTACGGCGATGTACTCCGCATAGGCGCCCTGTATGACAGCAATCGTTGTGACTCAAGTTGTGACTATTTCGAGGAGTATTTACCCCTCCTGCCAGACCCAAGACTTGATCTCCAACAGACCACCCTGTGACTTCAGGTCCAATATCGGAGATAATTCCTGAAAACTCAACGCCAAGAATTGGAGAAACACCGGGAGGAAGGACATATCTCCCCTCGCGTTGCAATATGTCCATACGGTTGAGACCGAAGGCTCTAACCTAGAGATAGGCATGTCAGCCACCTGATTCGCAAAAAACAGCAAGAAGTGGGCGCAGAGCTATTGACATACCTGAACCAAAACTTCTCGGCGGCCAACTGGAGGCTTCGCGGCCTCACCGATGTAGAGACTATCTGCTCCACCGGACCCACCTTCGACTAGAACTGCCCTCATCGTGGGATAACTTGTCTTTGAATCCCAAGTAACTGCTGACTCAATGACATCCGTGATGCATTAGATGTTGCTGGTCACATGTCAAATTTCGAGAAATATCGGGTGATTCCATTTGATACCATTCATTTTACTGATAGATGCGTCAAAGCCTTGATTCCCGATGCAGCAATGGTCGCCTGTACGTACAAGCGACTTGAAGTAGGCTGGGAAATCTGGGTCACGTGGATTTTCACCTGATGGTTAGTTGGTCAACTGACTTAAAAATTTTTGTCTTTCTCTCTCAAACGCTTGTGATCAAACCAGGGTAAGTGTCATGCTTTCTTGCAACGGTTTCTACCACGCGATGAACCCTTGCTATGGTCCGTGTTTCCTAGTAGCGACTAGACACCGCGTTCCATCATGCAGAAATTCCTTCTACCTAGCTATCTGATGTTTCACCAACTTCTTTCGATTTCTGGCAGTACTGAATCCTTGACACAGGTATCATGTAGAATGCCGAATTCTCAGCCTGGTAGCTTTGCTATCAAGGGTAAACAGTTATCTTCTACTTTTATTTCTACTTTTATGAACAGACACTGTATTCCATGTTTCTGAGATTAAGTCCTCATACCACTATGTAAACTTTGATACTTGGCAATCTGAAAGTTATCTTACCCCATTCCATGGCTCTAATTACGAGCGGCTCTGTATGCTACGACGTGAATCATGGACCATCTGTTTCGTCAAACCTTGTGCAGGTTATCACCACAGCCTTCACGTTAAATCTTGACTAATTGCAAACCTACCTCATTTCTCGTCATCTTCAATATGCCGATAAAACCGTCATCACGTAGAACAATCAATCAGATAGACTAGCATTATTTCCAGGACTCATAAATTAGCATCTCTGTATCTACAGAAAATCTGGTCCCAATCAAGCCGTTTGGAGGGCCTTCAACTGACCCTAATTACAGAGATATGAATAAAAATGAGTAAGTGAATTCCGGCTGCAGGTGACTCACAAGTAATGTAGTCGAGGCAGCAGGGCAACCAACGCCTGGCCCTCTTAAGTTCTGTAACGTAGTGAGTACGGCTTGAATCCTTGTAATCTTGGATGCATTCGAATCATCCGTTGGGAATGAAACAAGGACACTTGGGTTATTGACGGCATGTCCTGCGGCGACGTTCTGATTAAGAGACTGAATAATACGTCAAGTTAATGTTCAAATCAAAGGTCGGGAGATATGCCAGGAGTACAGACCTGGATGAAAGATGCGCGATCTGGAGGGCACGAACAGGGTATTTTCACTACCTGTCCAGCGTCATTCGTAGTTCCATCGCAATCGCCGGTTCCAGTTGGGTTTACACCAGACTGTATACCAAAATCCGGAACAAGGGCAGCACCAATACCGTTGTTTGGTGATGCCGGAGTTGGTACTGCAACTTGCAGAGGACTGGTGACGTCAGTACCATCCTGAATGGCTTTCTGTTGAGCCAGATATGTAGTGGAGGCCGCTGGGCATCCAACACCGGGACCCTCTAGGTTCTGTAAAGTGACTAATGATGCCTGGATTCTTGCAAGTTTGTCTTCTTTTGAAGAACCTGTAGGAAAGGAGACACTGATTCCTAGATTGTTGACAGCATGGCCCGCATTGACGTTTGCATTCAGAGACTTGCATCACGCCAGTCAGTCTATTCAGATCGGCTTCGAGTTATCAGACAGAGAGGAACACACCTGGATAAAGATAGTCCTATCGGGTGGACAGGAACAAGGAATTTTGACAATTTGTCCCGCGTCATTGGTTATTCCGTCACAGTCGCCTGTTCCAGTTGGATTAACACCTGATTGAACACCAAACTCTGGGACGAGTGATGGATCAACATCTCGTTTCATGGGAACACTGGAGACAGAAATTATGATAGAGAGTGTGGCCAAAACTGTGGTGATGAACTTCATCTTCTACGTGAGGCAATTGTCCCCGTGTGCGAAATATCTCCAAATAAACGATTCCAAGAAATAAAGATGACTGAAATCCCCCGACTTGCGAAGGTCTAGAATGAATGTTTGCTTCAAGAAAGCGAGGAGAAAGCGGTCAACGCAGTCGACAGCTGAGAAATAAGCGTCCGGGAAGAATAGAAGGAAGAGAACCGCTCCTGACGACATTATTATAAGTTCTCTTGTAAGTTGTCATTGGATAGCAACCAACAGTCATGTTAGACTGTTGGATGTTACATTGATTAATAATGCAGATACAGTCACACCAACTGTATTATTTTGTTCTGATCAGAATGATGGGATCAAGGTTTTTGTCGTTCCTGACAAGGATTTCCAGCAGCCCATCAGGACAATGTACAACAGAGCGTTGAGATGTAGAATGTGTGTCAATCCCTGACAGATTCACAGTATGACAATAGGGCATTAGCATGCGTTTCATTTCCTCATCAGTTTGGTTGTTTGTTGAGTGAAGGACGAGTAACGCAATATCGGGAGTAAACTCGTTGCGAACGTGCAACGTACATTTATTTCTAAATAAACTATTGATCTGTATCTAGAACAGTAACATGAAACATTTCATCCATCAAGACACAAAACCCTAAGCTAATTGTATAGTGTTCGATATTCCAACATTGTTGTCATCATCAAAATTTGCAAATGAAAACCAGTTACTAGCTATTTGTATACCTCAATTCTTGCCCTTGAGAGACTGAGATTAGCACACTTGTCCATTGACACTTGAATCTAACGTTTAGTTTTGTATTCTATCATTTGACCCTTTCGACTATGAGCCCTCATGGTGTGAACAATACTATAACAATGGCTGACTCTTAGCAAAAGACGACTTAAAACCTTCAAGAAAAGATATGACTTACAGGAGTCATGGAAAACTAACATCAGCAAACCTTACAGAAGTGGAAAAGGAGCGAAACATATTCAAGAGGTCATAAGAAAACGCGGATATCAATTTAAAAATGTTTATATTGTGTCACCAAGTTCTTTGTGGTGCGGATATAAGCAATACATGCTAGAATGAGTACACGAGTATCTAGTGCATTCATGAGGAAAAAATATGGTCAACAATTTGTACTTAGATTTATATAGATATGTCGAAATGATCCGTTTGATAAACGCTGGAATTTGATTCATTGTCCTTTATTGGAGATATACTTCTTTGCCCACTCTGCTGTTTCCATACGAGCGTTGAGCAATGGATCAAGTATGGGAAATTTCCAGGACTCAGGTTTTTCTTCAGCTGATAGATGGGATGGTGGATATATGCAGAGCGCCGCAATCGAAAGGTACGTATGATATGGGTCTGAATCCAAGATCTTAGTTGTCTGTCTCCCGTGCAAGATAAATTAGGTATACCAGAATGTTCTCCTTGACATTTCGAGATACCTCCATACTTGAACTGGCACTTGGATAAGAATAGAGAAAGAGCTTTGGTATCTATCAAATGATCTTGTTTCAAAATCTGATCGTTTTTGTGAGTCAGAATACACGAGATATGTTCAATTTTTTAAGCTCACCTTAAGAGCAGCACCACACCAAAAACAATAACAGCTATCGGCGATCTTGCCAGTGCGCCCTGAAAATCCACCTGATGATACGTCGTTCCTGTTTACAGCAGCCTGGTTGCTGACCAGCCACCGAGTTGTCTGGGCTTTCTCTATTGGTGTGAGAGGGTCATTCTCGGCGCTGGATGGTGCAAGATAAAGAGAAGCCAGTGCGATATAGGTCGTTCCTCCTGTATTTAGCGAAAGCACCATGAAAGTGTGATCAGCCAAAAGAGCATATTTAGGACGAAATTGCGCACCCTGAGCTTCACAGAAAGGCGCTTGACCGTATCCACCTTCATATGTCTGTTGAAACTAAATTCAGTAACACGCATAAGGCTGCAACGAAGACAAGCCTTACTCTGCATGACGCGATGAATGCCTTGGCACGTTCTACATCTACCCCGGACCAGTCATCCAGCAATGCGCTTATTACAAATGCGCAATAAAGGGTTCGTAGATCATTCTCCCTACTTTTGGGAGTAGTCGTAAAGCTAGAAATACCGAGTCTGTAAGTCTAACAGTGGAGAGACTAAAGACACGCGGAGATCAATCATGCAACTGACGAACCTTCCATCTTCTTGTTGACAGGTACGTAACAATGTAATGAGTCCGGGTCGGTCCAACTTCGAGAAATCGTCTCTGAGAATGGCAAGGGACAACAGTGCGGTATAGGTCATAATGACATGAGGTGCATCATGCTCCGAAGTTTCCATCTAAGGATAAGATGCACGTTACAAACACATCAGTACCCTGTTAGCCTATGCTAGAAGCCCATACCTTGTTTTCTGGTGGATGAGTGGTCATGAATGGACCAGGGCGGAAGCCTGATCCAGACTTTCCATCTGAAATACCATGTGTTCAACGCAGACCTAGAGAGACAGAACCGATATGCAGCAAGACAAGGCCACGTACGCGTTTGTTGAGCCCACAGCCACTCAGTCCATCCATCCTTTTGCCATTGTGGCGACACAGTTCCATCTTCCCGTTCTCCTAGGAGATCAAGTATACCTAGGTTATAAAATGCAAGAGCTAGTCTAGAATCGGCGTATTACGAACGAAAATGAACCAGATTTGCGTTCGACACATACCTCGACGCATCAAGCACTGTCTGCGATTTCGGCAACGCTATGATTGATCAGAACAAAGTAAGGAATAAGTGTGATAGCAGTGCGTACTGGATATACACCTCTTTGCATGTGCAATATGTCCGGAACGATTGAAAGGGGGGAGCCGAATTTCAGCCATTGAATTTTCGATTTTTCCAGTGTTCAAGAATCGTGGAAGCCACAGTCTCGCGGACCACACCCACAAAAAGTGATGAAGTATGCTGACAATTAGCCTCTTTATCTGTGATATAAGGGCCATACTGCGCTGAGGGATGTAAGTAAAGTTTAAGGTGTGTGTCGTTGCGATCATCAGCCATAAACCAATTTCACACGGCATTTCTTGTAGTCGATCAACTAAACGCTAATTAATTTCTGTCAGCGCCACCCTTTGGTGTACGCCAAACTCGCGATTCAAAGCCGTTTCTGCTTTCTGATCATTTCTACAAGCATGCACTAGTGGGGAACCTTAGCATCATTGGCTGCCAACAGTGGATACGGCAAATGGCAATCGGGACGATTAAGTATAGAGTTACACAGTTCATTACACGGACTGAGAAACAACGAGTAGGAAAGAGAGGCACTGATGCACGCACGCAAAAGGCAGACACACAAAGATGATATGAAAAAAATGATAAATTGCTGATGGTTCTTTCACAAGCTTGCCATGCCCATCTGGAACGAGCTTCGCTGAGACTGCATTTGAATACTGAGCTGACCTTGAACGGGCTGCTGTTGAGGTTCGTCTTGATCCTGGTCTTCTGGGTTGAGTGTAAGTGTGTCGGCTAACACTGGAGTCTTCTCCTCGATATCAGTGTATCGCATAGTCATTTCCTTTCTCTCTTTGCACCAGTTCTCAGGATCCCAGATCATAAATTGTCCTTGTTCTCCGCCCTGTACTTTCTGGGAAGTTATTGTACCAGTTTCCTTCGTGATCCAGAGACGCAGCTCTTTGTGGTAACGCCAGTTGCGATTGAACCTAGTGGAGAAGGAAACGGTTAATTAAATGTCAACGAAATGAGATACTGCGTGAAAGTATGAAAGACGTTGAAAGCGCATGTAAAAGTAAGAGGAAAGATCAGAAAAACTCACAATTCCTGAGCAGCCACTTCCTGGAGTGCATCGCGTGGACTCGAATAGAACATGAAAAATAGTGTTTCATCACTGAACCCGGCCGCCTTCCGCGGTCCCGGTGGAGGTGCATGTACGCTGAGGTAACATGCGGGAAGATTGAAGTCTGGTTCCACCGAGTGCGCTGCTGACTGGTCTGCCCAAGGTGTAATGAATGTTGGGTATAAATTCCTGTAGAACACAAAGTTAACAGATGATCTAGTCCTGCCAACAGTTCGATCTTCACCCTGGATAATTCATGTCCAAACCCATAGTACCTAGGTCTGTTCCCATGCTACTCAGCCCTCCATCAACGTCTGCACTGGCATTTTTTATCATCTCTAAGAGCCCCAGAAGACCCCATCTATCTGCCGGACTAATGAGAACCTGCTGTGCGGGCGTCTGCGGATGTGGTTGATTTGAAGCCGCACTATTCTGCAGTGATGACGCATTGTGATTCGTCGATGTGTTTGGATTTGAAGGTGGGTGTGAAGGTACAGTCGTATGTGAGTCACCTTGTGTCGCTCCATTCGAAAATAGTGTCGATTTTGCTCCACTATTTGCCCCAAGACCCGGCGCCTGAGGAAACAATCCCCCTGATGGTGATGGAATGCCCAACGTACTTAAATGTGTCGGTATACTTTGTGAATGTGGTCCATTCTGTCTCAGAAACTAGTCAATGCTACAGAAGCACGGGATTGCGTCGAGCCACGCACTATGTTAGTGTTCGTTGATGGTGGAGGATTTGGAGAGTTCCATGCTGCAAGTGATGATTGACCCAGCTTCAGAGAATAGTTATTCTTAATGCCGACAGAACGAACACATTAGCGCCGCCGAACAGGATAACCCTCTTATAAGAATGAGTGGACTCACCCTTTGAAGTTGTTGCTTATCTACATCCCCCTGTCCCTGTTGAAACCCATGATGTACGTTTCTTGCCTGTGTTGCACCTAGATTCAGCGTGCCTGGTGTACCAGGTGGTATGCTGACACCTAGCCCGCCCAAGGGATTCTGCCGGTGCTGCTGTTGCGAATGATCCGAATGAAAACCGTTGAGCCCCGGAGGGTGCGGATGATTCTCTTGGCCCGTACTTTGGTTATGGGACAAGTTTTGATTTTGCGATTGACTTTGCCCACCAAGTGCAGGGAAATCATCCGCTGTGAAATCTCGTGTTTGATTTGCGGTTGCTGTTCCAACTCCAATGCTGCCTGATCCTGCTGAACCTACTCCTCCTAGCTGAACACCTGTACCCGCCTGACTCGCATAGCTCGTTCCAGTCCCTGAAGTCCCACTGGTGCTGCTAACCGTTGGGTTTGAGGGAGGTGTTGAGCCCAGTGCAGGAAAATCATTGAGGTCCAAACTGACAGCGTCACTTGATGTCATTGACTGTGCCGTTCCTATGACCCATCGGTCAATGAACGGACAAACATGGTAACCACATACCATTATTTTGCTGTGACTGTATTGGTTGCTGTAGCACGCTCGCTGCCTGATGTTGCCCAAGCGCTCCTCCAAATGCATGCATGCCCTGCGCCCTCGACTGTATGAGCCCCGGCATCGGCTGTGGCGTCATAGATTGCACTTGTGGTACTTGGCCTGGTGTTCTGTGACCGGTCTGTTGGAGGCCAGATCCAAAATTACCGGCTTGAAGGATACCGACATTTCGTGGAGGCATAGGATATGTGGGAAATTGGGGACGAAATTGATTTGTGAGTCCAGGATTACCCGAGAGATTCGGTGGTCTCTGCTGTGGCTGGCCTGCACAAGATCACCCGTGAGCGATGCCTTCAGACCCGGAGAGAAGGGCTGCCAATCGTATATACATGCCTGGTCTATTCATGAGTTTTCGAGTGCTTTGAAGCCTGAATACTAGGTTCAGTATATTTTGAGGATTAAGGTCCGTAAGACACACTTGCAACGCGTTGCGGTCGTAGACTGAGTATGAAGTTTCCGCTCTGTTGTCTCTGTGTCTATTTGACGCTTGTTTGGTAGTAAGATGTTTACATAATCTCTCCTTAATCTCGTCCTTGTTACCGCAGCGATAGTTCTCCAACTAAATCACTCAAGCAGAATTCATGCCTTTGGGCTCTCATGTATGTAACCAATTTGAACTCAGTGGTCGCACGATACGATGCAAAGTGTTCCTGAATTCTGGGGGCATGTATGCTATGTCATATATGTCCGTCTTTGTGCTATTGCGATGTCATGTCTGTCTTCAGCTACATGTTCAAAGTGTTTGTATACACTGCAGACAAGCTTCACCTTAGCAGCTGATACGCAAAGACTTTATCGCGTCCGGGGCATGCCATGGAACCAGTGATATGTGACAATTGAATAAAGATGAAAATTGAGGCTGGCTGAAGTCTTACGAGCAATGTATTTGTGTAGGCTGAAGAGATAGTGAAGACCCCAGTCATATTTCAGACCAAGCTTCAGACCATCACCTATGATCATTGGTAGTGGAAGCATCTGCTTAGGGTATCAATGAGAAGTGCTATTGTGCTATTGTAGTGGAGGAACTATTGTCTCCCAAGTTGAGTTGGACAAATGCGTGCTGCTTCAAAAGTCTATTGTCAAGTCCAGCTTCGCGTGTCACCAACACCGAGTCTCAGGTGAAACGCTTCTCTTCTCCACTGATAATTCACACCCTTCTATTTAGTTACGCGACATCGCTTTGACATCGCTTTGTCCTGCCAAATCTGTTACACCGCAACCCTGCACCCTAGATAAAATCCACTGATCAGATACATTGTACTTTAAGTCAGCAACTCTATCCGTCTGCAACGCTAGTTTCCTGTTTTATAACCTCCCAATGTGTTATACGACAAGCCCTGAAAGCGAAGACGCTATACGGTCAAACCTACTGGGGGAGGTTGTAAAATGCGAGTGTATCAGATTATTGCTCCAGCCAGTTTATCACTCGTCCTCAACGTCCAAGTCACCCTCAATACCAGCGCCTTCACCTTGATCCACAAATTCGAGGTCATCGATGATCGCATCTGCATCTATGTCATCCCATCCTCCTGTCGTATCCTCAAGGAATAACGGCTCTTTGTCTTTTCTTGACATGCCATTGACCGTCGATTGAGTTGATATCGTCATAGAGAGAGAGGATTTCACCCTCGATAGGATGGAATCTAAAGAATCACCCAAGCGATCTTCTAGTTCTTCTACGATCTGATGAGGGGAGTAGTAAGATATTAGAGATAGGGGGGAGAAAGAATGACATACTACATAGAGTTCAACGGCGGTTATAGGTGCTAAATTTACAATCTGGAGTTTTTCGGCTTTTGTAAGATCGTATGATGAGATGTCTTTGACCAATTGAGTTATTCCATTTGGACTTTGAGCAGATGTAGGGAGGTAGTCAGATTTGAGATATCGAATTGCCTGGAATCATATATCAGTCGTTCAATGTAATGAAATCAAGAGAATGTGCACTTCAACTTGAATGGTACGAATGTTTTCAGAGATGTCAGGAATTGGATTGATATGTGTCGGAGGAGCACCTGCAGCTTCCTCTTCTTTCTTAATTCGAACAGCTGCCTTAGAGCGTTCGAGGTGCGTGTGTTCAAGTTCTTGAAGGAGAGTAAGGACTTCGTAATTGGAGAGGAGGGCAGAGTGAGAATTTAGGACCTGACTTAGGTGTCCAGGTTATTTCATGATGGGGAATGTAAGATGAGGATCCTAACCTCCATTAAAACGTTTTTTCTGAGGAAGAATCGTGATGGGAACTGAGTGATCGTTGTTACGTAATTTTTGAAGACAACTGACCATAGGAGAGACGGTTCGTCTTGACTCAACATTGACTCAATATAACTGCAATGGGCGAAGCCAAGATGCGGCGAAGCTATGTATAAAGACAGATCCCTGGGCACAACTCAATGACTATTTACAGTGTGTTCCTTACAGAGTTTGTCTGGTTATCACAGTCATTCACGTGAATCACATCAACAAAATAACTTGACAGGTGACTATCGGCAGATCTCTTTAACAGATGTTCATGAAAGAATACTGAAGAGTACAGAATACAGAGTGCGTTACTCGAAGATGGAGGATACGTTATAGTCTTGAAGTATCAACATGAAAAAGGAACAGTAGGAAAATCTTCGTTACGGTCACAATTCTCGGAGGCAAACTGGAGGAATGTACCTGAGAGTCCATTACCTGCCATCGCCATGGATTCCGTATCCAACAGCTATCCAATAGCTCACCATGATATAAAACGGTATCCTTTTTTCCTGTAAGTATTACAAGTGGGTGTGTCTTGATTTTACGATCCTGTTTTGCGGAGCCGAGGATAGTCATTGATATCTGTTCATATAAACTTGCAAGTTTAACAAAGGCTAATTTCTACTTAATCAAACCAGACTCCTCCGTCAATAGAGATAGTTTGTCCTAAATCCAGTATTAACAGTGATAAAATGTGAAAGAGGAAAAACGCACCAGTTATAAAAGAAGACTCATCGGAAGTAAGGAAGGAAACCAAGTTGGCAATTTCCTCCGGTTGTCCAAGCCGACCCAAGACTGACTGGTGTTTCATCTAGACAAGTTTGAGCAAAAAGGCATTGGGCTTGACTGGACTCAGTTCAAACCGCTTCTTTGTAGGCACCAGGTTCACTTCCCGTCAATTCTCCAACACGAATGTCCGCTCTTGCAACTGAAATCAAATTGGGTAAGATAGAGATCTGCAGCAAACAGTATCATTAGATAACGCACGGAGCGGGGTATCAATGAATCCAGGAGCATAACTGGATAGACAATCAGACCATGAAATCTTCATTTAATGTAGCAGATATACGCATTAACGGTTATATTGAACTTTCCGAACTCATGAGCTAGTTTTTTCTGTAAGTATTACACATAACTAACTTACTAGAGACTCACCTGCCGTTTGAGTCAAACACCTGACAGCGAATTTGGTGCATCCATATGTACTGCATAGAGGTGCAGCTGAAGAGTGGTGTATTAGTAAGATATCACAACACAAACAGAGCATCTTCTCCTACTTTTCTTGCCAGCCAGTGACGAAGCGCCTGGAAATTTCAATAGAGTTGTTTTTGGGCGAAAATCGATACATACCAATGATTCTACCTCCACGGTTTTGCTCAATCATTACTTTGGCTGCAGCTTTGTAGCACAGAAGAGTGCCCTTGATATTTATGTTGAAGACGCGTTCCCACTCCTCCATGGTTGCTGTTTAATTATGAAGCCATAGATAGCCAGTCATGAAAAAAGTAAACTTACTGTCAAGGATCGAAGTGAGGACAGCCACGCCCGCATTTGCAACCATCTTCCCTCAATGTGAGTTCATTTTTATAGAGAGATCGTGAAACTGTTCGCGCACAACATCCAGTCCACCGAATTCAGATACAACAGTCGAGACGAAGTCATTAACTTCCTTCTCAACGGAGACATCTGCTACCATAGCAATGGCTTTTCGTCCCTTTGCCTCTATCTCACCCTGCAAAGACTTCAGAGCGGCTTCTTGAGAAGAGATATCACACATGGCAACATTGAATCCATTGCTGGCTAGACGGAGTGCAATGGTCCGTCCAATACCATTAGCTGCACCAGTGACTATAGCGGAGCGAGGTTGAGATGACATTTTGACCAATTACAGAGGATAGAGACACATTTATACAATACCGAAGATCACACCCAAGGAATCATCTGATATGATACGATATGGCGATATGGAGACACTACTACATCAGTCTCGTAGGAGTGTACTACAAACCTAAATCAGGGATAAATATGATTTCCATGACAACAATCTTTAGATGTGACGTTACAATGTCACGTGTTTTGCGCCGCGGCGTGACGAGATAAACCGTGATTTCACCTCTTTGAACCAAGATGTGCAATATGTTGAAATACGAACGTGGGAGGGTACAAACGGATGATGAGTACAAACTACTTTTTCTACTTATATACCTATCTAGAACAATAGAATATGAAACAATAAAGAATCACATGCATCGCGCAGGCTCGCATGAGATCCAAATTCCAACACAATATTCACTTGCAAATTGACTCAAAGCTTCTGTTATTTGGTAGGAGCTATTGAAAGTTCAGTGGTTGGGGTTCTCACCTGTCCCATCATGGGATGAAAATTGCATGGCCTTTGATTGTCAGCGGTCTATCTCCAAGACATCCATAAAAGCTAGAGAACCTTAAAATACCTGACAGAGTGAGCTGACTGCACAATAAAGGAACAAGCAGTTCAGCTGTCTGTGTCACAATTGGAAAGGCTGCACAATAGAAGTAATACAAGCATATGACACTCTTGCTGAGGATCTACTTGCCAGCTACTTGCCAACCGCTAGGTTGTGAATTAATATACATGACATTTGTGTCAGCGAAGACTTTGAACAAAAATTCTATATTGCGGAAGGAGCAAACTAATAATAGTCAATATAATATGTTTTTTACATGTTTTCAAACTCCTCACATACGTTTCAACCCAGTATCATATTTCATCCTATTACACGTTTAGTCATGCAGTTTCTCTCACTTTTTTCTGCCTTTTTGCTCTTCACACCTGCTCTTGCAATATGGCCAAGACCACAGAACATGACAACTGGCACTACGCCTCTGCGCCTTTCATCTGGTTTTTCCATCCGAACCTCAGGAATCAACCATGTTCCCCAGGATCTCTTAGACGCCATACGCCATTCATCTGATTACCTCAAGACTGACAAGCTAGGTCTTCTCGTGCCCGATCGCGGAGCGTCATCAGCCCGGACAGCCTCTTCCGCGCGCAGCTTGCAGTCGCTCATTCTGAGGTTAGAGAGTGATGATGGACAATCGCAGAGCATCAGTGACGGTGCGATTGCAGGACTTGGAGTGATAGATGAGACTTATACGTTGGAGATACCTGTAAATGGTGAGAACGCCATGTTGACTGCGAGGTCGGCGTTGGGGTTGTTTCGGGGTTTGAAGACGTTTGAGCAACTGTGGTTTCACGTCAATGACACGACGTATACCCTGCAAGCTCCCATCCAGATCCAGGATGCGCCGGCTTATGTGGGTGGGCTTTAGTCTCCACGATGATTTGCACTGAGTACTGCTGTTTCAGCCATACCGTGGTTTGATGCTTGATACCTCACGCAATTAGTGAGTAATTGTTTAGGTGAGGTCAAGGTTGAAAGTGAATGTTTGCGACGTAGTTATCCTGTTGAGGACCTCAAGCGTACTTTAGATGCAATGAGCTGGGCCAAGATCAACCATTTCCACTGGCATATCGTCGATGCCCAGTCATTTCCCCTTGTCATCCCTGGCTTTGAGGAGATCGCGGAGAAAGCAGCATACTCCGCCTCACAGGTTTACACTCCTGCGAACGTGAAGGACATTGTTTCATTTGCTGCCGCGGTATGTGTTCAATATGTGATTCAATGTTCTCGTGCTGATGGAATGTATGTACTCCAGCGTGGTATTGATGTTATTGTGGAAATTGATACTCCGGGACACACAACATCCATCGCAGAATCCCATCCCGAATTTATTGCTTGCCCCTTCGCTTCCCCTTGGGATCAATTTGCCAACGGTTCGCTTTTCACAAGCTTCTCAGATTGCGGTTCGACTCACAGGTCCACAGAACCTCCGGCTGGCCAGCTGCGACTTGCCAACCCAGACACTATCAAGTTCACTGCTGATCTGGTCAAGAATGTGGCCTCAATGTTCCCTAGCAAATATTTTAGTACTGGTGGAGATGAGATTAACGCGAACTGCTATGCAATGGATAATCAGACACAGCAGGAGCTTGGTATGTCGCTGTTCAAGTGAATGATATCCATAGTAATGGATACTTTTTCTCGTGTAGCTGCTCAGAATAAGACATTCGAACAAGCTTTGGATACATTTACACAAGCTACTCATAATGTCCTTGCTACGGCTGGAAAGACTCCAGTAGTCTGGGAGGGTCAGCATGAACTCTGAATCCGTACATGTTATCCATACTGACCATTTTTCAAAATAGAAATGGCCATTGAACATCAGGTTCAACTCAATAACGACACCTTAGTTCTGTAAGGATCCGACTACCTCTCTTTCATTCATACATCGCTCAATCTTTTCAGTGTCTGGATCTCTTCAGATCACGTCAAGTCAGTTGCACAAAGGGGCCTCCGAATCATCCACGCTGCTTCAGATTATTTCTATCTCGATTGTGGTCATGGTGGATGGGTTGGAAATAATATTGATGGGAATTCGTGGTGTGATCCTTTCAAGACGTGGCAGAAATCTTATTCGTTCGATCCTGCAGCAAATTTGACGAAGGAGGAAGCCAAGTTAATTACCGGTGGTGCGTCCCCATGTATTCCTGGCTGATTTCCATATGTTGACTTGCTTTATGTTGATCAGGTCAACAATTATTGTGGTCAGAGCAATCCGGTCCGGCAAACTTGGATTCTATCGTTTGGCCTCGGGCTGCAGCGATTGCAGAATTGTTTTGGTCTGGACCTGGAGGAGATGTGAGGACTGCGTTGCCGAGATTGCATGAACTTGCGTATCGGTATGTGCAGAGAGGTGTGAATGCCATTGCGTTACAACCGCAGTGGTGTGCTTTGAGGCCCAACGCTTGTGATATTGACGCTTAGGGAATAAGTGATCTTTATGTTGAATTTGAATGAGTATCAATCGAATAAATGCCTTGTTCAGAGAGGAGAGGCCTGTCGGAGTGACGGATGAGTTCGCGGCAAAACAGTAGTCAATGACTGTAACTGTAACACTTGTCACCATCCTTCACACTCAACGGCTTGTCTTCTGTTTCTTTCTTCAGTCAAATTGCACAGGTGTTCATCTTTGTTAACCTTGATTTCAATTGAACGGACGGAGGGAAAATAGGCTGAAAGGAGAGATATACACGTTTACTTATCGCGAGGCATAATACCAATCATGGATCGACTTGAAGAGCTGTCAAATACGTTATCTAATATCACGATGTATGATATCAAGAACATGTATAACCAGGTATGTTGCTAGTTTAGTCTCCCGTGGATTTGTTTTGCTAATTCTGATATAACTCGTCGACTTGGATTTCCTCTGACTCTTCTTCCATGGGATGAACGTTGTGTCATGCAGGCGAAGAACGCAGTGTTGAATATAAGTGAAATGGAGGCGAAGGTCCGGGAAGCGACGAACGATGAACCTTGGTATATGAGTTTGATTCCTGGTAGAAGTGGTGGAATGACTTGATTTTTGCAGGGGCGCGAGTTCGACTTTGATGCAGGAGATCGCTCAAGGGTGAGTCGATTCTTCCTATCCGACTGGTTTTGCATGTCTGACTTGAATTAGAACGTTCAATTTGTGAGTTTTTCCCTTCCTCCGTTAACTCCATTGAGCTGGGGTTGGTCATAGTCAACAATTTAATGAGATTATGCCTTGTATCTATGGACGGTTTATGGATAAAGAAGCAAAACAGTGGCGTCAGATATACAAAGTCTGTATATCTCTTTACCCCCATATTCGAAGACATTGATCTCCACGGTTTGGTGAATAGGCATTACAACTATTGGAATACCTTATCAAACATGGTTCAGAACGAGTAGTGGATGACGCGAGATCGCATTTAAGCACACTCAAGATGTTGCGCAGTTTCCATTATATTGACGAGAAGGGAAAAGATGAGGGTATCAACGGTATGTTTTGCTCTGTGCTTGTGATGATTGCTTATGGAAAAAACAGTTCGCAACAGAGCAAAAGAACTTGTTGAACTACTTTCTGATGTCGAAAAGATTCGTGCTGAAAGACGAAAAGCCAAGGCAAATAGAAATAAATATGTCGGTGTAGGAAATGATGGTAGGTTTGGTGGGATGTCATTTAATTCCGGAGGAAGTAGGTATGGTGGGTTTGGAAGTGATTCACTGGCTAGCAATAGTTACGGAAACGGTAAGCGGGGGAAATGTCCTTTCCGAATACTGATACGACGGCTAGTAGATTATTATGCTTCAAGCTCTCCACGAACTGGTGGCTTCCAGGATTCCAGTAGCCGGAGACAATATGAAGAATATGATGCTGGTGGTGACGAAATCAGCGGGTCTGGATATGAAGCGTCTAGTGTTGTTGGGTCAAGTCATGTAAGGCCACTACCTGGAAGACAATCCTCTGTGACTAGTCCCGTCACTGCTACTCCAGCGCCTCCCCCTCCGCCTGTTCAGAACTTACTGGATTTTGATGACGATGATGTTACACCAGTAAATGTCCCTGCCCCTGCCCCCGCCCCCGCCCCTGCCCCTGTAGCCACACGGCAGGCTCTAGCGATGAACAAGGCGTTGCCCAAACCTATCGGACTGGACGGTGACTATCCTTTTTTTTCTTGCCTAGAGGGGCTGAACAAGAAGCTGTACAGATGATGATTTCGACGATTTCCAAGCCGCGCCTCAAGTCATAGCCGTAGCATCTCCTGCCCGGGCTTTTTTGCCTGCGTCGCCTCTTCCCCAAAGGGAAGACAAGCTGATGCAACTGTTGGGAAATGCAGTGCCGTTGTCACCTACTGCTGCTGCTGCGAAGCCGGCGGTGGGTGGAGTGAGGACGAGTAGCATGCAGATAGGTGGCACTACTAATGCAATAGCGCCTACGCCTATGCGTGCAACGAAGATGACAAGCAGTGGAGGATTTGATGACTTGTGGAAGTTGTCACTGGGCTCTGTGGGTGACGAGAGGACTGCAACGAGTGAGGGAAGACAGGGAAAGAGTATGAAAGAGCTGCAGAGGGAGAAGGCTGCTGCTGGACTTTGGGGCGCTGGAACGCAGCCTGCTACTGGTGATGGCGACGATTTGTTGTTGTGATATCTAGTCTGTATGTCAGGTGTCAAAATAGGAAACACGCGGCAACAACGTGGGACATGGCTCAGTCTTATTCTTATTTTTATTCTTATTTCTCCTCTCATCTCCTTCCCTGGCTCTATGCCCCCTGCTCCCCTGGCGGACAGCAGCAATGCTGCTCTGTCTAGGCTTTCCCTGCTAGCCCCTCCGACTCTGACCGTAATCCATCCGACTCCTGAGGCTTCTCCTGTCACGCCCTCTCCAAGGAGGGTATCTCCGTTGGATGTCTCTCAGGCGCAAAAAAGCAGGTCCAGCGGCTCAGGGAAAAGAAAGGCAGAGGGCCTGCCTGATCTCGAGGGCCATACCGCAACGCCGTCGAAGGATCAAAGGGAACATCGGGCAACCTTCGCGCCTGACCCAAGGAGTGCGTACTTTAATCCAAATTTTCATCAGCTCATGTAAATCGCTTCTAGTGTACCGTTCCTCCTCATCGTCACTACCTCCTCCCTCATACCGCCGAAAAAGGGCTAGGCTGTCGGTTCCCTCGGATAGTTTCAATCCCTCCTCAACGCCGGGCTCAGTGCAGGAATCTCCTGACGCCAAGACGACAGGTTCTTTGTCAAGCAGGATAAGCGGTAAATCAACTGCAGAGACTCTACGTCGAGCGACATCGTCCTCGACCCACGCTCATGCACGAAACGACCTTGTCGTCCGTCCGCATTCCCACATAGGATCTCCATCAAATACCCCCTACCAACACCAGATGGCCGTACCCTCCCGACCAAGTCTCTCTCAAATGTCTTTACCTATATCCGCTCTTATCTCTCCCCATGCTCCCTCCGTCACATATTCAGGCAAATTCCACATGCGTGATCCAAGGAAACCAGCGCCGATACAAAGTACGCCTTGGTCGCTGTCACTTCCTTCCAAAGTAGAAAGTGGCCAGAACAGATGGGAGGGTACAAGTTGGGCAGAAAGGGGCGGAAGTCCCCTATGTGCTTGGTTGTTCTTTATTGGCTTTGTGATTTTTCCTGTGTGGTGGGTTACGTGGTTTATCGGTGTACCCGAGACCAGGAGATTGGTGGATGATGCTGCTGAGATGGGCATCTCGGGAAGGGAGAAGGCAGTTGTACTGGATGATCCGCAACTTGAGTATGGTAAGTCAATCTGTGATTAATGTCAGTGATATTTCACACTAATGGGATGCATTACAGATGCTCGATCGTGGAGATCAAGATGTCGAATTATGTCTGGTGTTTCATTGGTTACGTATATTCCATTCATCGTCCTGGTTATCGTCTTTGCGCGGTGATGTTCCATCAAATTATGGATGCTTCCAGTGCAGTCTGATTCTTGCATCGTCCAATGGCTGCCTGTCGTGTTCACCTTGGTGACAAAAGAAGAAGTCAAGTTAATTGTTATTCATCGCGATGCCATCCTGCCCCTTTCCCCCTGGCTTCTCCAAGTCATAACCAAGGCTCAGCTCTCGATCGATCGATAAATTTATTCCTGCACTCGTACGCATCGCTGCCGTGTCTCCCTTTTTGCTCCCAGTCGAACTTTACCCTGGTGTCTGATCCGCATAGAGTGGAGAGACAAAAGAGCACTTGAACTCAGTCCACTCTCTGGTTTGTTGATAGATTTTCACACTCATTTTTTTGAACACTCGTTGATTCCTCCCTTTCACCTTGCAACTTCAGTTTTGCATGTGAATTACCCTTCTTCAGTCACACCTCTGTCATTGTCATTGCATTGCTCAATGCACAATCTGTATTCCCATACCCCATTATCCTCGTCCTTGATATGAAATACATACAAGTGCTCATTCTTGGTCTTGCTTGCTTCAATATGCACTTTTGTTTTTCTTCTCTTTTCTCCTGACCTTTGCTCAACGAACTTTGACATGTAACGCTGGGTATGTTTCGGGGTGAATAGTGAAATATGTCGGTTGGTGATAATTGTGTTATCTTTTCTTCCCTTCCTCTTGTTCCTGTTTTCTGTCTGGGGATCGTCTGCTGCACACTGTGTGCATTACCTTATTATAAACTTATGGTTGATAATTTCGGTACAATGTTCTGGATTTGGAATCAAATGGATTTTCCATTCATTGCATGATTGAAAGATGTAAAACACTGACGTGAGTGGAGACGAGAGTCTTTGTAGTCAGGAGGCTATCTAGTGATTCTGATGTGTTGCAAGGTACTTGCATTGTAGTCCTCAGGTGTATCCCTGATCTGGGTTTTCAGCAGAATTCTTAATAACCCCAGGATTTTTACCTTAATGTGGGTCCGAGCCATTCACTAGATCAATGGTGACCCTGACTCATTTGGCTCGAAACACCATTTTAGGGAATTCCTCGGTACAGACGATTAAAACCTTATTAACATGTCTACATCAACAATGTTCAAGAACTTCACGGATTGGACTGTCTTCGTACACCGCGTAATAAATTGTTGACTATATATAACAGATGTCTTATTAGACTTACTGCGGACTGCGATCGAGCACCACATTACAAATTTATGAAGGAAAAAAAAATACCCCAGATAAGCCCTGCACAAATTCTACAGCCCGATCACTAGGCCATAGGATGGCCTCGAAATTTATGCAGGGTTCTGGTAGTATATCCTGCTTTTCAGCTGAAACTGAACACTTACTCATCAACCCACAGCAAGTTTGTAAGCCTGAGGATGTGTTGAACAAGGATTGTACTTTGATCCAAGTGATCACGGGATCACACCCTAATCTTGGACGGAAATTGAATAACCGGGAAGTGATGTTGTGATGCTCCTCCTTCCAACACCATGAATAGCGTTTATGTACCTACACAAGTCGTTATTCTTCTCAGGAGACTTGCGAATGCTTTTGGTGTATTTGGAATATCCAACCAGTATCTTCATCGTCAGGCGAAAGTGGATGATCGGCGAACTCTTGGCCCAGATGTCACAGTGGAAGTTGGCAACCCCAAAGGAATGTCGCAGCAATCTGGTAGACTCAAAGCTGTAACATGGTCGTCATGGTTCTATAATTGGCGATTTTCAAGAAACGTAATAGCTGGTAAGTGGACAATAGATGGAGCGCCTCTACTTCAAAGTTTGAACCTCGTTAGTCTCACCATCTAACTGATTGCCTTGATGTGCCAGGTCCATTGTCGCTGCCATGGATAGGGCGCACGCAATCATGGTCCTCGGTTCTCTCTCTTTACTTGCGTCCCCATCCCAATAACTCTCCGGGTAACCTACCTCCACCAACGAACCGGAGTCCCAGTAAGGATCGAGACCGAGATCCTTTTGAACTACCTCCAGCCCACAAGGAGAAACTAGCACAGCTTCCACCAGATATTATCCATCAACTTCTTGCAAGTCCGACGCTCTTTGAACCCTTGCGAAGGCCGCGCTTCCCAGTCGTGCTTTGCCATGGTACGCTTTTACCCAGATGGTCTCTCTATACTTATCTTAGATTTTCAGGCCTTTATGGCTTTAATGCGCGCGGTCCTGAATCTTTTCCTAGCGTTCGCGTGCATTATTGGGCCAATATTTTGAAAATCCTACGGGGCAAAGTGGGTGCTGAAGTGATAGTGACATCTGTTCCCGGGTGAGTCGATACACGGCTCTAATTTTGTCGAGCCAAGAATTGACCATAACCCGCAGCACTGGATCCATTGTTTCTCGGGCTTCCCGATTGGATGAACAACTCCGTGCCCAAGCGAGAGGACGTGGCGTCAATATGCTTGCGCATTCTATGGGTGGTTTGGATAGTCGATATCTGATTTCCCACCTTCGCCCGACCGATTATGCGCCCCTGTCCTTGACGAGTGTCAGTACCCCTCACCGAGGGAGTCCATTCATGGACTGGTGTGCCGTGAGTGGTTTAGGGCTTCATACGTTGGAATTCACCGATCTCACAGAGAAACAGAAAAATATTGGTCTCGGTCAGTCTGCTAAGCAGGAGCGAGAACTCGCTGTGAATCTCAAGAACAGCCCTGATTTTGATTCAACGGTCCCGTTATCTCAAGATAACCCTAAGCCTCAAACCCCTTCATTTTCCTTCTCGCTGTCGTCACTCCCTTCTTCTTTTACTACTCTTCTCCTTTCCATAGTAGACTCGCCTGCTTACTCGAATTTGACTACCGCATATCTCAACAACGTCTTCAACCCCGCAACACCTGATGATCCTAAAGTGAAGTACTTTAGTATAGCAAGCCGCTTGTCAGGCGTCAGTATTTGGCATCCTCTCTGGCTTCCGAAGGCAGTACTAGATGGGACAGAACGGAACCAGCGATTAAAGTTGAAGCATACTTGGGAAGAACACCAAGAGAATGGGAGAGCGGGCATTGATGGAGAGGATGATGAAGGCGTACCATTGTGGGCTCAAGAGAGAGAATGGGGAAATGATGGGATTGTTCCTGTGCAAAGTGCAAAGTGGGGAGAATTTTTGGGGATCATGGAGGGTTGTGATCGTGAGTATTGGTTCACTATATCTCGGTAACAAATCTTCAAGCTCTTAGTTTTCTCAGACTGGGAAATGAGAGGGGCTAGAGGGCTTGACATTGACCTTCCATCCCTGAACAACATCGGTTTTGGACTCTCTTCAAGCACGGGTGCCTGGAGTATTCTAGACTGGAGCCGGTTTGTTACTGCTTGGAAACGAGAAGAGCAGAAAGAGCGAGATGAGAACCTTCGAACTGCAGCGACACCTGACTCTCTTTCGCCTAGCAGATCCAGACCCGCCCAACGTACATCCTTTCCGGTTCAATCAAACTCTAACAATGACGATGTCGTTAAAGCTTCCACCGACCGATTGTCCACCGTATTTGACTGGCTTATAGACCAGATCCCAGCATCTGCTAAATCAATATCAATGTCTTCGTCACCTGTTGATGCTGCAAATGCTCCTATTAAAGTACCCAAGAGAGTCATGGAAGCAGCGAACGAGGCTCTCAGTGAGCTGAAGCAGAAGGTCCAGACTCGAAATCAGAGACAAAAAGCGGCGACCACTACGAAGACCAACGAACTGCAGAGTAAGGAAGATCTGGAGAGGTTTTATGTTGCTCTGTCAAGAAAGATGTATGACGAGGGACTTTGAAGTACTTGTCGTCTGCTGTGGTCCGGACCAAGTCCATCATTTTCTAGTTATTCTCCGTATGTCCGTTTCAGCAAAAGCCCCTCGTTCGCATATCCAGTCGTTTGCATTCACACTCCCTTTTGGATCAGAGTAGTATATTAAATAAGTTTTCTGTAAATTTAATGTTGACCCATGTCTACTGAAGCCACCACTGCATCGAAATGACCGTTCGACAGATAATCTATCATCCATTTTTTTTCGTTGTTTATATCATTTATCATACGGAGGAAGTCTGATAATGAGATCAGCTTTGGGACTGTGCCTCCCTGCATTTATCTGTGTTATAGCTGGCTATTAACGCGTTGGGAACGATATTTTAAAAATGTAGGGGTTTCTGTTGAAGTGGTCTAGCAACCCACTCGCACTATGTCAGGGCAGTACCCCATCACCACCAATCTGGGGCGGTACTCGCATTCCAATCATTGATGTTGTCAGTACTCACTGGTATGGTACACGGCCTACTTCTTTTGGACTCCCTACCTAATAACCGAGAGTATGGCTTTCATCTCTCAGTCGTCCACTTTACTTCGCGACGCCTGAGGTGAGATATATATGTTGTGTTCTCTTAGACTATGGTAACTCACAGATGTATAGAGCTTACATATCTGATAGTTTCGTTCCTCTGAGAGTCGGTATTACAACATTCCTTTCCTTGCAGTTCCAGTAGAAAGCAAGGACTTTCTAATGCGTTTGTCGTAAGCTAGTGATTTGATTTCTATTGTTGATGATTCGAGACAAAAATAAATAGATCCACACGCGACGAGACATACGTCGAGACATACCTAGGCCTGGGAGAACAATCATTTACGTGGAAAGCTTAACCATCAGCCACCATATTAGTGCAAGTCAATACCGACTGCAGCATCGGTGGGGTCTGATGTTCGACACAACACCTTGGGTCAGGCTGCAGAGTACCTTTTCGCCGGCTATAGCTCTACTTCTACTCGTATGGATTGTCCCAGTTAGGACTGAACCCACTTCCTACAATGATCCATTCCGTGCCATCGCTAGACAGGCCTCAAAACCACCTGATCCGCCTATTTGCTGCCTGAAACCACTGCCTTCCCTGGAGTCCGTTGAGGGCGACCTCTTACTTTCCTTCGAAGAATGGAAGGCTAGGCAGCACCAGGCACCGGAAAGTATGTCTTCATCTAATGTTCCCAGTGATGGAAGCAATAGTGCTGGAAATGAGAACAGCAGCAGCAATTCGGTGAAGTTCCAGGACACGACGCCATCAACAACAGCCACAGATGACCAGTTGTATGCGCCCACACCAGAGTTGCCTCTGACATATCTTTCACATTTTCGCGTACCGCTCGTTGATCGCTTCAATTATGCCTCATTGGATTGCTCTGCTCGGGTACATAAGGCCCACAAAGGAGCGAAAAATCCGTCAAACATTTTGTCGTCAAAGAAAGACCGGTACATGCTCACCCCATGCAAGACAACTGGAGAAAAACAATTCGTTGTTATTGAGCTATGCGAAGATATCAGGATTGATACTGTGCAGCTGGCCAATTTCGAGTTTTTTAGTGGGGTGTTCAAGGACTTCACTGTCAGTGTTGCGAGGACTTCCTCCGAAGAGTGGATAACTGCAGGGTCTTACAAGGCAAAGAATGTTCGGGGCGTGCAGGTACTGTACTGATATCTTACATGTTTCGCTCTTCGCTAAGTCATATTTGCAGTCATTTCATCCGCCGCCATCTTTGTGCGGTTTCTATCGATATTTACGGATTGAATTCCACTCGCACTATGGCTCAGAGTACTACTGTCCTGTATCTCTCGTTCGGGTTTACGGTCTCACCCATCTTGAAGAGTGGAAATGGGAACTATGGGAAGCAGAGAGTCGGGCTAAGATGGAAGCTTCTTTAAAAGATACTCAAGTTCCCCAGGCGACAGAATTGGTTGACAACAGCCACTCGACTGACCAGACCTCGGTGCCTGTATATACATCGGACGACTTGTCCAGCAAAGAGGAGCCTGTGCATATTGTATCTGTTTTATCCACCAATGGTACTGAGAATGAGCTACCATCTTCCGCGGCAGGAATAACAGGAGAATCGTCACACTCCACCGATACCTACCTCTCACCTCTACTTGTCATCACGCGACCTCCAGGATATGAAGCTCTTCCTTCATCTTCACTACCCATTTCAGCTTCTGTGTCCGTTACTCCATCCCCTCTTGTGTCTATGTCTAATCACCCGACCGAATCCGGGAATTATACTACATCATCTCTACTCCCACCCCATAATGGCACAAGCCTCTCACAATTGCCTTTCGTTAGTACAACAGCTATGCGCCCATCGTCTTCCATTTTCGTAACAGCCTCACCTCTTTCAACTGTCCACCCCTCCCTTCCAATGGCTATATCAGGAGGCGAATCTGTATATCGCATGATCATGAATCGACTCACAAGTATAGAGAAAAATCACACCCTATATGAACAGTATATGGCTCAACAGCAGAATATTGTACGTGAAGCTCTAAAGAGGATGGGGGAGGATATTGGACGCCTCGAAGGACTGGTTTGTCTTAATGTGAGGATTGCTCATATGTCCCAGAACTGATGTCTTTTCGGATTACCCTAGGGAAAGACTCAGCGACAAGCATTTGATCGAACAATGCTTGAATGGGAAAAGCAGCGAAGACAGTGGCAGATAGAACATGCTCAGCTCTTGCAGACGATAGATTACCTAACTGGTGAGGTGAGTTAGAGAGAAATTCCAGCGGCATAAATGCACTGTTGGTATACTATGGATATCCAGATCATTATGGAGAAACGCCTTGGAGTCGCACAATTATGTCTGCTCCTTGCAGTACTCGTATTCATGGGACTCACGCGGGGCTCTCGCGGGCCAGCCTTTGAAGATAAAAGGTATTGGCGCAGTGCCCTCAAGAGTTTTAGTGGAGACTGGCGTAGGTCGAGAATTAGAGATTCACAAGGGTTAAAGGGTGAGTTATGACTTGCCTTTACATCAGAAAATCGTTGTTCACATAATGGTTTTCTTTACCACCTGTCCAGCCGAACGGTCGACTAAGCTCTCGATAAGTGCTCCTGGGACACCATCGGTTCTCAGAACCGCGAAAACGGGCTCATGGCTGTCCTCAGAAGGCATGAGATTAATGGCATCTGCGTCAGTGCGACCACCCTTCTCGAGGCTCGACATGAATACTTCCGGTCATTTACGACAATTGAAATTTCACGGTGATGAGAATCATCCCCCCGATCACGAGTGTTGCATTCCTATCGTCCGGGATGACTCTGGAACTCCTTCTCAGGTTCGTTCTCGAGCTGTGTCGAGATCTCGCAGCCGCACGTCATCTTGGCAAGGCAGAGGTGTTCTGTTTCATCCCGGTATTTCAGCGTCCAGACAGGGCGAGGAGATTCGTGTTTCCCATGGATTCTACAACGGAGGGATGATGAGTACCTCTTCAAAAGGGTCAAGGTTGACAGGAGTTTATTCTCCCAGACCCGCGTTTACGTGTGTTCGTAGCAGTGTTTATGCTTCGAATCCAAGACGTCCGATACCCCTGCAGCGGTCTCACTCAAATTCCGGGCTCTCAGAATCTTTTGACAGGGTTTTCAGTCAATCCTGGACTGGTTCCGGCAGTGTACCAAAAAGTGCAAGGAAATGGGCTAAGATGGCCCATTTGCATGAGGTAAAGGATAAGAGAAAGGAAGATGGAAGTTCACCTAGGTTGTTGGAGAACACGAATGGTAGTAATGGTGGAGAATTGGACAATGTCTTTCAAAATGCGGATCAGATGGCAGACACAGTTTTGCAGATCCAGAGAGTGTCGAGTTCACACGATGAAGGGGCCGATAATGATACCGATGATTGGGAAAGCGCCAGTGATGTGGGGTTAGATAGCAAGGAGGGGACCATATAAATGGTACTGAACTATTAACATGTTTTGGGCATCCATCATGGGAACTGATTTTTGTGCACTATATCTAAGATAGCGCTTTGACACCTGCTAAGATACTCAACCCTTTAACTGCAGAAGACTGAGGTGTGAAGAAGTCAAATTATAAGTGTCCTCTAGCTTAGTAACCTACTGATAACAGCCATCAGTGATGAGTAGAGACATGAGACGAATAAGGAAATAACCGATAAGGAAATAACTGAAAGTGAGAAACAATTGTCACAGCACTACTGATGACATTCGATTTATAATTTAATGCTACTTACAGTCTGATGACTATCTCTTTTCTGCTCTGATTATGTTGGATTTTGGATTTCATGTGAGCCTGCGCGATGCATGTGATTCTTTCATCCCATTGTTTTAGGTAGGCATATAAATAATGTAGTTGTTTGTATTCGCTATCCGTTTGTATTCCCGATCGTATTTCAACAGATTATTCTCCTGATCGCAAAAGCATGTAAACTCATTGGATTGTAACTCATTGAGAAATACCAACAAGTGGGATTTCAGTAATGTAGTATAAGAATACGCGTGTGAGTGGTAGAAGATAAGAATAGTTTGGTCTATCTGCCCAATAGGGTAAGGACTTCCACAGCTGACATGATGTGGGAGCTTGACCAATGATAGGATATGGTTATCTGATGTCTTCCAGCGGGAAGTATTTATCCGTTTCTTTCTGATATTCGTACTTCATCCCTGCTAATCCCTGTCTTCGACGATCTTTGTCAATGTCTTACCAACCAACCGACCAGCTAACTACTCCAGGGAAATGGAGCTCGTATATGCTTAGTATATACACTTCGAAGAGGGGACCTCAGCCGCTTGGTACCGTTGCTTTCGATGAAATTGAAGAGAGAGCAAAAGAGAAGCTCAAGGAATATCCAGGTAAGTGATTATGGAAATTAATTTGGATATACGGGCACGAAAGCTACTCTTTGATTGCTGGACGTCAGGCGCTTTTATGTACGCAGGTGGAAGTGCCGGTATACACCAAACGTACAACGCCAACCGTCGGGCTTTCCAAAAATACGGTATTGTTCCTCGCATGCTCATTGATGCGACATTCCGAGATATCAGGGTTAGTTGTTCTGTCGGGTTTACTCGTCGATTCCTCAATCATTCTTGACAGGTTAATCTCTTCGGTGAAACATTCTCCGCGCCCCTCCTGATAGCTCCCATCGGGGTGCAGAGTCTCTTCCATCCTGATGGCGAAATTGCATCTGCCAAAGCAGCACAAGCCTTAGGAGTACCTTATATTCTGAGCTCTGCCAGCAGCAGGACCATAGAAGAAGTTGCAGCTGCAAATGGTGATGGGAAAAGATGGTACCAGCTATACTGGTATATGTATTCCACTCAAAGGCTAAACTGATATTAAATTGACATAACATGCGCATAGGCCAAAATCCAAGGAGATTACGGAGTCGCTCCTCACGCGTGCCAAAATGGCAGGCTTCACCGCTTTAGTTGTTACTCTTGATACCATGACCATTGGCTGGCGGCCTCATGATCTCGAAAAGGCCTTCATTCCTTTTTGGCACGGTTACGGTATACAGGTCGGTGAATCGGATCCTATCTTTATGCGTCGTTTTGGAAAAGAGCCTGTCCTGGAGACAACGCTTCAGTGGCCTTATCAACCAGATGTCTTGAACAAGAAGATTGCAGAGGGAGATGAAGGGGTCAAGGAAAAGGCGTTCCTTGGAATGGAATGGATTAAGGAATGCAATACAAGCTTCAAGTCGTGGGATGATTTGAAGCACCTGAGGCAATTTTGGGATGGTCCTTTGATCTTGAAGGGAATACAGCACGTTGCGGTACGCAAGAATTTCCTCATAGAACGATTTGGATCGGCATCACAAGAGCTTTGAAGTAAGAAGCTGATGGATTTTGTGTGTTTCAGGATGCCGAAAGAGCTCTGGAATACGGGGTTAATGGGATCATTGTATCAAACCATGGTGGGTTCTAGAAAGTCTACAAATTAAGCCCCATCAGGCTTCTGATATGGTTTCTATCTGGTATTCACCACTTGGCTGGAACTGGCTTGGTAATATCAGGTGGTCGGCAGCTCGATGGCGCTATCCCATCCCTCTATGCATTGGAACGAATTTGCAAGTCTCAGAGGGTCAAGGAGGCGCAGCGTTCTGGTCGACTCCATGTGTTTTTCGATTCTGGGATACGCACAGGCCCTGATATGTTCAAGGCTCTTGCACTCGGTGCGCAAGCTATTATCCGTAAGTCATCATGTTCTGTCCGCGATTCATGACTCCCTCGCTTCTGAACCTTATAAATATATATTCACTTCACATTCCACTCTTGTATTCAACAATCTGATCGTGGTTGGTCATTTTTGTGTTGGTGTATCATACTCACGAGAGTGTTGCCGAGCTTCGCTCGCCCATATCTTTGCTTCCTTGCATCGTGGATAAATATCTGCGTCATTGATAGGGAGGGTAAATCTATCTCAATTTCTGTACAGTGCAGACTTTAACTCGCACCTGTACATGCTACCTTATACCTTGTCCTTCCTTCTTTATGTAGAGATGATCGAACCAAACTTGATGTCTTTGGCACTTCTTTCTGGATTTTTTCCTTCGTTCAATTGAATTTACTGTCGCATTCGCTAACACTTTCCGCCATTTGGGGGTTATCCCTCCGTCTAGTGGGCCGACCTTGGCTCTACGGAATGATTCTCGAAGGTCAAGCAGGTCTTGAACAAGTTATCCGCCACACTCTTGCCGACTTTGATAACACGCTTGCGGCATCCGGTTATCCTAACCTCGTTGACTTTCAAGGAAAAGCGGACGAAGTCTTGACGAAGTTGGATCTCTGAAGCAGGTGGATATGTAGACGCGTGCTTCTTTTAGTATCTGGTATGTCTTCGATCTTCACATCCAGTCAATCATAGCATACAATACTGTAAAATCAGACCCGCTGCATTTACCAGTATCCCATTTAACGCATTTTATAACCTCCCAAGTCTTGTCAAATGACCATTTAACTTGTCAGGTGAACTATTCACAACAGATACACACTCCACTCTCATGGAATTACCCTAGTCCTTTGAGAACATAGTTTGAATCGTCAGCCTCTTGACCTTTGACCCAAGATTCATATCACACTCGAATCAGTATCCTGACAAAAATATTCAAGGCATATCTTAGTTTGCTACTATCGAGACCTGACAGTCAACGACGGTCATAATTTTCATGGATTGGATGTGTCATTTCTAGGTAGGCAGATAGGACTTATTCATCGATTTCAAGTCATGACACCCAATCTCTCCACCCGCTTGCGTTCCAACTCTTCTCAAACTCTGCTTCTGAAAATCGTTGAATAGCCCATGTACGGGCGCGATGTCGCAATGCAATTTCTTCCTCTTGAGGAAGTGAAAGAGCCTGATTTAAGGCTTCCGCGAACTCTTCACTTGATTTAGCATGGTACCCTGCACAGGATCAATCAAAACTCTACGACCCAGACTGAAAGGCGTTATTACCCGTTGGCTGTCCATTAAATGGTACTATAATATCTTTGAGAGGACCTCCAGATGCGTGCGCAACAGGTATAATCCCCGCAGCCTATCAGCTGTCAGGTACCATGAAGCGCAGAGCAATCGGAGGAAACTCACCATGAACTCAACAATATTGATACCGAAGTGCTCATCAACCATAGTACTGAGGCCTATACTGGCTTTCGATAACCATTCTAATATCACAGGATATGCTGCATTCACGATGAATTCTGTATATTCCTAATGGAGTGTTAGCATGAGATTCACGAACGGTACCACCGTACCTCTATTTCTAGCTCATGTGCTAGCTTGCGCAGCTCAGTGACACGTCGAGCATCCTCTTCGTTTCGGCTACCACCAATGAGTAAGAGTTTAATAGGATCCCGTGCTGGATCTTTCTTCCTATGTTCCGGATAACGGTCCAGCAATTCAGCAAATGCCCGTAGCTGTGCAGGATGATCCTTTTCGGGGCTGAATTGAATTTAACTTAATGATCCACCAGGATGTTGTAAAAGACCTACCGAAATTGAGCGACGCTTAAAATGATAGGTTGACGATTCCTCAGAGGAAAGTTCGACATTTTTCGGGTATCACATGGAGGATAGACGATTCGAGCGCTAGAAGGGAGAGATCCTACCCTGGGATAAAACCAGTCCAGGATTCTAAAAGTAGTCAAAGGCGAGAGGAAATGAAGCGCGTCAAGAAGTATGTCGTTGTGTCGAAGAACAGAATCGACATGGTTTTTGGTCCAGGATGAGTTTACCATCAGGAAGGACGCGACACGCAAGGAAGAAGTGTAATAGTACATGAAGATGCGGTAGTATCTAGGCAGTTACGAGTTCAATAGGAATCGAAAAGATGAGTAAGTCATGACATACAATAATTTAATCCTGCTGAGAAATGCAGAGGATGACACGGTGAGGGTGTTGGTATGCCAATTCTTGCGAGAACGAACACGAGCAAGCATGTCTGTGCTGATAGTCGGATAATGTACATATGCGCCGACGGGTATGCGACCAAGGAAGGAGACAACATGAAAAGTAAACGCGTAGCCCATGGTATCTAAGTTGGTTGAGTAAAGCTCCAGTAGCCCTAAAATCAACAAAGGCATACCGATAAATAGATCGGGTATCAAGTTCGACATAGCTTCGTAGGCAAGGTATATTGATCCTAAGCTTTGTCCTAGAAGCGTAAAGTATGGCCATTGCGAATCCTCGATCCATTGCCTTGAGTGAAGGAAGACAAAGTGAATTCTGGCCGGATCGAGTTCAATATCAAATCTGGCCTGAAATGGATTATATTAGCTATACATAATTCCAACAAAGGACAAAGGCAATCAATCACCTTGACTTTGTCTAGGACCTGCGTCTTGGTTGCATCTATATCTCCACTGTAAATGATACCGACAATTTCTGGTTCCTTTGCTTGCAAAATAGCAATAGCACTCCAGAGTACTCTTTCACCGCCACCCCCAGCATTACTATCTTCCAGCAAAAATTAAATAAGAGCATGACATTGAAGTGCATTTAACCCACCAATATGGGTGAAAGAAGCCTACAAATCGTTGGTGGTCATTGGCGGGAACATTCAAATCCTGAAGTACGTTTTGGCGCTTGGCAGTGTTGTTCCTCCGTATGATCCAGGCGAACACTTGTAGGCAAATCCAGACCGGAAAAGGACTCAGGAAGAAGCCAAAAAAGAGCCACAAGGAAATTATCGGCATCAGCAATGAAGTGTCATTCAGATGAGAGCGTCAGCGTTACAGAGGTCACATGCGGGGAACTGATGACAACACTCTGGATAGCTATTTGGTTCGGGAATTTAATTGATTCAATTGATATGGGTCTGGATGTCCTGTGGTCCAGGTCATTTTTTGTTAATCACTCTCAAGTAGTGCTGCCTCACGTTAATTTTTAAAAATAGTTCGTCAAATCAGGAAAGCTATTCAAAGAAATATTTTTTTGATGTCCTTGGATTTCAATAATTCGTGTTTGAACACAGAATCTTCAGTCCACAGGACCATTTTGTGGTGATTATTATCTTTGAAGCTTAGACAACATTCAAGAGTCAATTGTGCCCGGTCAATCGAGAATGAGTCTGACAAAGAGGCAGACACTAGAGGCAGAGATATACCTTTATCGAGCCAGAGTTGTGATGGGGCGAGTTATAAGTGAAGGTTCTCTAACGCTGGTAAGCAGGTAAAATGATGGGAAGTCTATTCCATTTCCAACGAAACTTAATCCAATCTGTCGTTGTCTTCTTCTCCCAGACGTGCAAGCTCCATAACGTTCAATGTAGGTGGAGGTAATGGGCTTGTGGCATCTACAGTGAAGAAATCCGTCATCATTAGTGGTCGAAGATTAAAGCCCTACATGACAAAATGCTCAGAAGATTTATCAGTGATCAGAGAGAATTACGAACCTCGAGTTGACCCTTAGCGAGGAGCTCTTCATTGCCTTCCGCACTCCGCATGAACTCCCGCACAGGGACCATAGCAGCGTTTCGACACAATTCTCTGAGATCAGAACCCGAATGACCCTCGGTAGCTTCAGCTAGTGATGTCATGGAGAATCCATCAACTATTCTAGTGTCTTTCAGCATCTGGTTACTCGGTTATGTCAGAAGCTTGTCGATAGGATAATGCACAGAATGTACTAGTTTCAAAATCCTGAGCCGCTGGTCGTTGTTTGGCAGCCCAACATTAAAGCGCTTGGGCATGCGCCTCAGAATAGCAGAGTCAATGTCATTTGGTCGATTTGTGGCACCTAGAACCAGTATTCGATCCGTTGCAGAGGTGAGACCATCCCAAAGCCTATCATAGTCAAATAGTGGGCCTTAGCAACCGAGAGCAAGCGTTCAAAGGAAGACACACGTCATGAATTCGGCCTTCATCATTCCAGTCACTTCATGGTCACCCTTCGTTCGTTCTCGAAGAAACGAATCGATCTCATCAATAAAGATGATGCTTGGCTGTACTTTACGAGCAAGACTAAAAAGTCCTGCCACAAGTTTGTTCGACTCTCCGTACCACTTGTTGGTCAGTGCTGATGCCGCGATGTTGATGAAAGTGGCACCCGACTCCTTAGCAAGTGCTTTAGCAAGCATTGTCTTTCCACATCCAGGAGGACCAAACAAAAGGACACCCTTAGGTGCACCCAGGAGAGGCGATGAAGAGGTGAATAGGTTGGGGTAGAGCAAAGGATAGATGACAGACTCCTTGAGAGAGGAGATTATGCCGTCTAGTCCGCCAATATCTACAAACTTAAAATGTAAGAGAGGCTCTATCGAGCGGTAACGCGAGAAGACAGACAAACCAGAAAAGCAAACATCAATATCGTCAGGATGGATGACCTCATTTGCTACCTTCTCTACAAGCAAGTTGAGACAGTGGAGCTGCAGAAGGGCGGAATTACACACTTTCATATTCGTTCAACATCAGGCCTGAATGTCCCAGCCGTTTTAGTGCCTCTAATTGTTTCTCCTTTACTTCTTCCTTTTTGTCTGGGCTTGTCACGCTATCAATAACCCACTGCAGCACCAGTACGCAGAGTTAGGAAGCCGGAAAGTAAAGGGAGTGTAAGATATACTCGGACGGTGTAAAATAAGGCTGCCTTGATCATCATTGAATGAAAATTCGAGAAAACTTGGAAAACGACATACTTGAGACGCCAGAAATAGCGCGACTGGATGTGAATTAGTCAAGCAACACTTGGGGACAGTGGCGAAACCTCGCACCTTCAAAAACTGCACGCTTTGTAGTCGAAGCCACCATCATCGTTCCCGAGTCCTCGAATTGTGGGACAATTTGCTCTGCGGGAGTGTTTTAGCTAACTCGTGATAAGTCATCAATTTCCCGTTTCATGTGTTTGGCCTCACCATGTTTTGGGCGCTGAACTTTTTTGACTTGTCTTGCATACGGAAGTCAGATATGGCATCCAGTAAATCGCAACAGTGTACAGTGGATGCCCTCTTCTCAAGCTTTCCCTTGTGCTCCATGTGCAGTTGCAACCGTCCAATGCCCCTCCTCGATTCATCGGTCCTATATCTCTGTCGGACGAAGAACTACAGGCTACTATATTGTGCATGCTTTTGTCGTCATGTGGGCGAATTTCAAAAGGCATCCTGTTGTCATTGGTAGCATAGGAACGTTTTAATACAGGATGACCTGAAGATACCTTCGACGAAATCTGAGTCCTGTATGCATTACTTGCTTTGAACCTATGGTTGATCGTTCAATTTCCTTGGTCTTGGTGAGCTATTTCTCTCCACCAATTGTGTATTGACTGCTAATTGAAGCACTCTGGAGTCAGCATGACTCTCTTTATCTACTACAGGAATTTTGATGGAATTTCCAAGCTTCCTCTTCCAGATCCTGCTCCTCTGCATACACTATTCATGTGTCTCCGTCTCGTTCTCGTTGCAGCTGTTGATTACTGGTTCTCTAAATTGACAGACGCGAATCTAGACGACAGATACCAGTTGTACCTGGAGGCTCCGGTAAGGACCAAAGAAGTGTTCATTGCAAATAATAACCCATGTGAATCAGACATGTGCCTCAGCAAGCATTCCATTAATTGGTATGTTGTGTAAATTTATTATGTCCTCTTAGTGACGAGGTTGGATGTACAAGGTCTATCACCATTGTCTTCTGCAATCTCTCCTACGAACATTGATTTTTTCGATCTCCACACACACACTCGACTAAGAATGTATCCTTCTTTGCCTTGACTCCCATTCCCAACCACTCCCAACAATTGCATCTCTACCGATCTTGCACGCCGATTTTTGCCTGTTGGGTTGGGTTGTTCTTCGATCTGTTGAAATTTGATTACATCATCTTCCACGACGCTGCCAGGACCACTGAAAAATGCTGGATGCTTTGGGGCGTAATCTCCTTTTCAACTTAACTCAAAGATTGGGAACGATTTAAAATGCCCTTTTCTCTCTGACATTTTGGCTCAAGAAGCTTGCTTGTTCCCAGCTTGACCTCCACACCTACATTGCAAACTATGTGTATCCTTAAAGCCGTGAACTCTCACAAGACTAATATTTTGATACTACATATGCAGCATCGAGCTTTTGATATTGTGTTCCATATACCGATTTAAGTGAATCTCACCAATACCAAAAGCTTTTTCAACAGCAGAGTAGAGTGTAATAGGAGTGACTCAGTCAGATGATGTGATCTCTTGGCATGGTTTCCTATAACTGTAGGGCATCATACTCCGGAATTCATCTCTCAGAAGACATTTCCTTACATGATGATGGTGTCCTCTGGCTTTCTGAGGTTCATCTGCATATTACAAGGAACCACTACAGCTTTAGCTCAGAGTACGGTAACTGCGCCTCCGATACTAACCGTTACGACTGCAGTACCATCTGCGACTGCTTCAGACAACGTTGTCTTACCTTCTCAGGCTGCTTTGCCCCCAGAACAACCTTGGTGTCCCTCAAAGATCTTTTGTCCAGGACCCGTGAGTGTGTTGCATTTCATCGTCCATTACTATTCTCTCAAGGCTTCTGCTCATATACCAGCTATTGCAAACCGTGAATATTGCTCACCTTTTTCCTGATGATAAGACGTTTGCAGACAAGGTAGTAATGTTCCCAGAGCTTGCCGTCAATGGAATGACAATGATGACGTAGCCCACAAGTAAACCGCCTCAAGAGGTCCTAACGAACTTCCAGAGCATATCTAATCTTACTTATGGTAAGATCATCGACTTCGTAGAGCAGAACTTTGCTGGAGAGGGACATGAACTTGAGGCACTCTCCTTGCCTGACTTCCAAGAGAATCCGACGTTCCTAAGCAACATCACTAGTCCTCTCGTTCAGAGATGGTCAGGAGTTGTTCATGATATCTGGACGCAACTCATCCGTGGGACCAACGAGTCAACGTTGTGTAACTCACAAGAAAGATGTGAGAGTTCTTTGATACCACTTAACCATACCTTTGTCGTGCCAGGCCAGTGATTACCACTTTGTCGATTATAAATAATTACTCTACTTTCATAGGCGGTCGTTTCAGAGAGCAATATTACTGGGACAGCTTTTGGATTGTCGAGGGTCTCCTTACATCTGAACTATACGGCGTCGTCAATGACACTCTACAAAACTTTATGGACCAACTAGACACCATCGGATTTATTCCCAATGGAGGTCGTATATATTGTATGTAGAACAAGTTTTGTCTAAACTAACACTGATTCTCAAATTTTTCTAGACCTTGATCGATCACAGCCTCCTCTTTTCATTCAGATGCTTTCTCGTTATGTCACTGTGACACACGATATGGCCATTTTGACCAGAGCTCTTCCTCTCGCAGAGGTTGGCCCTTCATTTTCCATTACTCTCCTTGCTGACATATTCTTCAGAAAGAACTTCGTTGGTGGCGTGATAATAGATCCCTGAATGTCACAAGCCCTTTCACGAATGAGACTCACCTTGTATACCGCTACAACGTCAATAATAGTGCGCCTCGCCCGGAATCGTATCTAACAGGCAAGTAGGATTCGAATAAATCGGATGGGGATTAATTTTTCATAGATTATTTGACCGCAAATGCACCCGAAATCAACCCTCCTCTAAATAACACTCAGAAAGCTATGTTGTATGCCGAACTTGCAACGGGCGCCGAGTCTGGTAAATTCTTGTTTGTCACTGTCTCTCGAGAAACCACTGAAATTTACATCAAGGTTGGGACTATACAATGAGATGGTTCACTGATGGTGATAATGATGGTTCACTTAGAAATTTGGGGATCCGCAGTCTCATTCCGATAGATTTGAATAGTATTTTGTGTGAGTATAAACAACTCTTCTTTCACAGGCTGTTCTCATCTCTATTACAGACAAGAATAATATCATTATGGCGGATTTGTACGAATCTTCAGATGCCAACCAAGCAAATGTCCATCGATCAGCCGCTTCAGCTTTACGTTCGGCTATTTTGGATCTTTTGTGGGATGCTGATAAGGTGAAATAATCTAGATGCTACAAACATCTGCGTGGTGCTGATTCTTGTTAATATAGCTTGCTTTCTATGACTTCAACCTTGCTACTAATCAAAGGAAGGGTTTCTTCAGTGTCGCCAACTTTTACCCATTATGGAGTGGCATCATACCGGATGATGTAGCTCGCAGTGAGAGCGCAGCTTTCAGTCACTTCGCCTCGCTTAACTTGGTGTTGAACCGTTTCAATGGCACATATCCAACCACCTTTGTTAACACTGGCCTTCAGTGGTATGCATGCAGTCAGATTAGTCGTTCTATTAAATACTTACAATGACTCATGCGCAGGGACGCCCCTAATGCCTGGGCACCTCACCAATACATCATTCTTCAAGCCCTCCGGGCCCTACCATCCAACGTCAGTCAAGGAACTCTTCCAGTTCCAAACAATGGAAAATCCACATTTGATCTGATCCCTTCTGGCCAACTTGGAATCGCCGAAAATCAGCTGCCTCAGCAACCTAGAAGAAATAACGTTAATAGGACCTTCAACGCAACAGGACCTGGGGCGGATATAAATTCATTTAATACTACTGTATTGAATGGTGGAAATGCCACAAATGGTGAGGGATGGTCTCACCGCCTTCAGCGTGAGCTAGCCAATAGATACATTACAAGTGCCTTCTGTAGCTGGTGGGTACACTCCTTTCGAGCCTGCTAATCATTTGTCAGTAACATGTGTACAGGAGAGCAACAGGAGGATCTATTGAAGGAGTTTTGCCAAAGCTTTCGGATGCTGAGCTGAATGTTACGCAGAGTATAGGAAATGTGGGAAACGTATGCCTCTAATTTCTTCTGCCTTTCTGTCCTCACCACGTATAGATGTTCGAGAAGTTCTCTGCTCTCGACGTCGACTCTGCGGGAAGGGGTGGTGAATATACCGTCCAGGTATGCAATGCCTCAGAACTAGGGTACAAGGTCTTAAACCTTTACAGGCAGGATTTGGTTGGACCAATGGCGTTGTCCTGTGGATTGCGGAAACGTACGGAAACCAGCTCAATGATCCTGATTGCCCGAGCTTGTTGGCTACTAGTCAAGGTCAGAATAGTACCTCATCTGGGAGTCACAATGCCATGTCATTCTCTGGAGTTATTGTGGCAATGACAATTGGTGCTATGATGGTGCTATGATCGGGGGGGTTGATAATGGCCTGGGTAACCAGCCAATATATCTTTTATCCTGAAATTTTTGATAAGATTTCCAGATCTCGCCAAATCTGCTTGCTGACATATACCTACTTGGGCGAAGCCCGATGAATCACAGCGCTTTTCACCAGCATTAACAGGGAGAGGTATTTGGAGCGTCGAAAGTTTATTCTAATGACAACGCTGCATTGGTTATCGAGGAGGTTTGATATCATCTTCCCGAACATTTTGACAAAACAGACCGATATATAAATAAGTTCATGTTCAAACTGGGAACTTAAATTAATACATGCTTTACAGGCTACAATTCACAAGATTCAAAGACATCATGACAAGCTCAGGCTTTTCCTCATTGATTACCAAGAATCTGTTCAATACCCAACTTTCTTCTCATCGGATTCTCCCCGTTATGTCTTGAGTATATTTCTATAATCAACATCTCTACCAAAGACTGAAGTTTACATACAACCCACGAAATATAAATATATCCATTGGGATTAGTAAGGTTACAAAGGTCATACTTATTTTCTCTTTCTCTGATGACATCATAGATGACATCATGTGGATGGTATAGCTTAATGAAATCACTCAAACAGACAAAAAAACGGAGTCTACATACTTTCATGTTTTTCGTTTTAGAAGTTTACGATCCCAGTTCATTCGAAAGCTTGTGTATTTTCAAATAATTCCCACTGTTTCGGCCAAATGATTTTCTCGTGACCGAGAAAATCACATGTCGCTGCTTACTTCCCGACCTCATGATGATGAACATTGTTACCCCTGGGACTGCGTGGGGCCAGTTCAGGGACTCATTGTAGATCATTGGATCCAAGCTTGACATACTTAAATCTTAGCTACCGGTCTTTTGTAGCACATCGGACAGTGCCAGCTGGCTCCACCAATCCTCATGCCTCCCATCGGATTCCGCGTGAGATTAGGCCGGCCTTCAATCACTGACGACGCATGAGTTTTGTGCTATAATAAGCAACACCCAATTCCCTCGGACAAGCTGTCATTCGAGTCAGCCTTCTTTCCATGCTTATCATCTGGGTGCCTCTAGGGAAAACTATACCGGCTTGGTTTATATTGCTTTCTCCTTTGATTGGGGGCATTTAGGCTTGTGTTCCTCTCTCAATCTTTCTGTTCTTCATTGCCTGACCCGATCTGGCGGTACCCGATATAATGCCTTCAGAATCAGTGGATAAAGCCAGCGCTGAACACGATGACATGGTTGTGGCAGCCATCGGTGACTTCTCTCATGAGCGCGCTGGTCTTGACTCTGACGACGAACATTCAATGAAGTATCCCAATTGGTCGTCGAAATATCGGTAAGTCTAGACTTCAGGTGTTGGTTGCGTCAATTGTCTCACGAGCTCACTCTTGATCCGCTCCTAGATTGATGATACGAGAGGCGGCCGCTGAATTTACAGGAGTAGCGCTTATCATTATTTTTGGAAATGGGGCTGACTGCCAAGTAATATTATCGATGAATAATGGTGTAGCAGCCTCTCCTCGGGGCGTGGGTGAAGTAGTCATATTTGTAAAATTGTCGCTCAAATGTAATATGAATAGGATTGGCTGTCTCTCAATTTTGGCTGGGGGATTGGAGTCGCAATGGGTGTTTGGGTGGCAGGTGGAATTTCTGGAGCCCATCTCAATCCTGCTGTGTGTGGCGGTAATTTCAGACAGGACGGAATAACTGACACCATGACTTTCAGATCACTCTTGCCTTGGCAATCTTTCGAGGATTCTCATGGAAGAAGGTTCCAGTACGCCCAAGAGTCTTCTATTCAGTATAAAATGAGGACCCCATTATCAGATTTACACGGTTGCACAAATACTAGGTGGCCTTGTGGGTTCCGCTTTGGTCTACGCAAATTACATCCATGCCATCGATGTTGTCGAGGGAGGGCGGCATATTCGTACTTTAACGACAGCAGGCTTGTTTTCTACTTATGCTGTATGTTTTCATGTCTCCACTCGCCTTCCTCAGTTATTTGGGCTTATCTGCATCGAATTGCAGCTCGACTATATGACGAATGTTTCTGCCTTTTTTTCGGAATTTTTCGCCTCTGCTGTTCTCATGTGTATGGTGTTGGCTTTTGGGGATCCTTCAAATATGCCAGTGCCAGCTGGATTGTCACCTTTGGCTTTATTCTTGTTAATTCTAGGCATTGGCATTTCGCTTGGAATGCAGACAGGTACACTCCACCATCTTCAGACTATGAACAATCTACTTGAGGGAAGATACAGGTTATGCGATCAATCCAGCCCGAGACTTAGGTCCACGGTTGATGACTGCCATGGTTGGCTACGGATCACAAGTTTTTACATTCAGAAAGTACAGTATAGCTGTCGCGAATATGTTTCTATTCTCATTCCATCACAGTCAATACTGGCTTTGGTGCCCCGTGATCGCGCCCTACCTCGGTGCCTTGGCTGGCGCAGGATTCTATGATGTTTTCTTCTTTACAGGGAAGGAGAGCATCGTGAATAAACCGTAAGGCTGTTGAAATGGATTGACTTCATACCTGACCTTTGTCTGATCAGGGATCGAAATGCCAGGCAAAGCCTTCACTGGTCAGTTCCAGCAAAAAAGTCTCGTAACGTCCCAGGCTCCGAGGATGCTGCATAGTGGTACGGTTAGGTACCTCTGACAATTCTTGTAAAACGACCTCTGAGTGAAGAAGTTAGAGATTATGGACAGATATCGGATTCCTTGTTGGGCAGGCACTGAGTCTTCGTGTGGAGCTTCAATCTCCCTTCTGTCGACAATGCTGGGACAGATTAAGATGTTATCTCTTGATTTACCAGAACTACATCCTGATTTCTGAAGCCTGATAGTCCAATAAGTTGCAGTTCCTAATAACACAGGTTTTGCTTTCGGTCAACCCTGTACGCTGGTCGGTATATCACTAGCCCTCAAAGATGGTCTGTCTCAGACATTATTTGTGGCTGAACAGAATCTAGAACCCAACCTCATGTACGCTGAAAAATCTTGCACTTGGAGCTCTCTCAATAATTCATCCACGTCAATATCAGTGTAAAGTTGGTGGCCGTAGCTTGACACTGGGTAGTAATTGATACACTGGGTTCAAGAAAAGCCAAAATGTGAGCATTAAAATGGCTATGCAAAAGAAATCGCTGGTATATCTTCATCTCCATTCTCGCCAACGATGATTAAAGTAGTTATCAAATATTGTTACGATTGCCCAGAATGCATTGAGCAACCATGTGTACTTCGCATTTCTTGCAGGAATCGAACTCACGGACGAACACGCGCTCATCATTGATTTCAAATGATTTCAAAGACCGCTGTGACACTCACTTCTACGGCCTATCCTTGCTCATGCTCATGATGGCGACACCTCAGGATATGTGAATATAACATTTTATTCATACACTCAACTTAATACGATAACCGATACAATACGCACCATAGCTTCAACACCTGCAAGGCAGCTATCAGATTTGCAAATAGAACGGTGCCAGCCTTTGCAAATCGGAGTCGACCGAGTCTTAATTCAACCAGACTGAATTTTCTCGGTGGGGAGTGTGGAATCCTGTAACGGACTGTGCTCAAATTATCGTTCCGTGGGCTTTCCTTGACAAGGATGGACTGACTGGGTATGTGAGTCGGCAGGTATATAACTATAATTATATTCTATTTACGCACGCTTCTTGGGCACTGACATCCATCACATATGCAGTCCTCACCTGCAAAAGGGCCCGCACCACCCTTATCCGATGTTGACACCGACTCTCAGTGGCCTTCAAATGATTTATCTTCACAACCCAACTCGTCGGCCTCTGGGTCTGCGCAGCATCCAACTACTCCACTCATTCTCGTCCATGAAGAAGACGACGATGAAGACGATAGAGACATAGAGCGTCCTCTTATCATGGACTTTTCATCTTCAGATGAAGACAATGATGACCTCGATGGCTCACTCAGTCCCCTCCACCAGATAAACGGCAAATTGTCCATACCCCCTTTATCTCCATTCACGATATTTATTTATCTCCTCTCGCCCTACCTCAAGTTAGGAGCACTTTTGCTACCCTATTTCCAGCTTCCGCTTAGGTACGGGCTCAGTAGTTTGCTGATTAGCGCTGTATTGGCTGTCGTCACAAGACATCTATTGTACCTTCTTGCAAGATATCTCAGAAAGGGAGACCTGGAGGATGTTGTGACCAGTGCTTTTTTCAGCACGAAAAAGCACGGGAAAAGGAAGGAGAGAAGGAAAGAAAGGCGGCGAGAATTTCTCAAATTTTCGGTTAGGCTTGGGACAGCGACGCTCAGAATATTAGTCGCAGCGGTTTATCTTCGTGGCAAGTGACAACGGCTATTTTCTCCTGACGGTTCATTTTCTAAGGTATTTTTGATAGAATGTGTCCTATTCATTCTCCCTATCGTCGCTCCTATGACTTCGTTGCATCGGTCCTCAGTAGAGTTTGGTCTTATCATCGCTACCATTATACTTGGGTCGTCACTCTCCTACCCCGGATCTCTGGCTTCTCGACTGGTTGTCTATGTTACAGGGCTTTCCATATTCACATACCTGCTATGGATGACCACCATGATGTACCTCTATACTCAAGGCACTCTTCCTATAAATCCGGAGCGGTTGGAGTCCAGAAATATCTGGAATGGAATAAGTGAGTACAAGTCCTGCCCATTAGTCATCGCCATTTGAACATCGAGTTCCTATAGTCACCACCGCGTTCATTTTTACCTCGTCCAACACACTCCCCTTGTATGCCTCGACAAAAGGCACTATTCAACCGCTTCTTTTCGATACCAACGCTTCGTTAGCCTTGCCAATCAGCGGTGCTGCTCTACCTGCTTCCCGAAAAGATGGAAGTCTTAGGCAGCCTCTTTATCGTTCCTTCAAGTTCCTGTCGTTGTCGTCTACTTTTTTGGCTGTAGCACTGATCCTACCTCTCGTTGGGTCCGCGGCATATCCAAACGAGAACCCGAGTGCACCGGCCTCAATGATAAGGTCTTTTATCTATATAGGGCAATATAAATCTCTTCACTGGCCTGGGGACTCCAGTCCTGCAACCAAGATACAATGTTACATCGCTCCTGCCCTCGCTTCCCTCACTATCCTTTTCGGCGTCCCTCAACTTCTAATCACTATCCCTACCCTCCCACCTGGGTCGTTTGAATGGCTCCAGGTTGGCTACAGACATGGATCTGTGCCTGAAGCTCTATCAAGAATGCCCCTGGTCTTCAAGAAATCAATGGTGCCATTATTATTAGCTGCACTCATGTTCATTACTACCTCCTTCGAGCTTACAACATCTGTGAGACTGCTCACGGTCACTTTGACATCCCTCGCGACATATTTTATACCCGCGCTCCTTCATGTACTAGTTCACACATTCAAATCACCGCTATCTATCGTTCTTCCTTCAACATACTTCTCTTCCTCGTTTGTAACGACTCCCATTGCTTGGCAATCATATATGAACCTGCCAGCACCCGGTTCCAACAGTGGTATTGATACCACTTCGTCTGTCGGCCCAGGCAATAACAACACGCAATCTGTTACTTTTGCTTGCCCCCAGACTTCTTCATCCTCGCGCGTCCGCCACACAAACTCTCAACCAGAAAATGATGATCTGTTACAACGAAAAGAAAGGGCTCTGCAGAAACGGCAAATGCGAAGGCGTATTGTTTGGGACATCTGGGCTTGGACCATTTTCTTTGGGGCATTTATCATCCTCGTTGTCAGAGCTCGTATGTTATGATGTAATTTTGTTGTCATTGCCATGTTACACTCTTCGGTATCATGTATTAGGTTACTATTGTAGCATTTCTCTTTAGGGGTATTGGATTCACGTAGTGTTCTATTGTTCCGGATGCAGGCATCAGTTGAACTAGCACCATACAAAGTGTTGCCTTTTATCGTACAAAATATCTCGTTAATGTGTGACAAGTGCAGTCCGGGACAGCACAGTATATAATAAAGTGACAGGAAGAATTCACACAGATGGTAAAGGTACACTTTATTGAGCCCAAGAACTGTCAAGCAGCTCGAGCAAATGATTAGTTTCTTCGCGATAGTCACTCTTCTCGATCCGCAAGACACCGTATCGAACGCGCACACGATCCTAGCAGGCAGAAACATAAGGACGAGGAGAATTTCAACCAAAGAGTATACTTGCATCGAATGAATCTTTTTTTGCCCGACACGAGAAATTATACGTGTGACAATTCGCCTTGTGAATCACGGTTTGATATTTGTTCTCGTCCTGCATCTAGGGACACCTTCAGTATAGTAATGGTGGCAATCCGATATGACACGTACTCTGAGTTCTTGCAACTCATTGGCTGACATCCCAAAGACGACAATACCAGCATCATTGAACACCTGGAGCCAAGCTTGGCCCGACCAGTCTGCAATGGCCATTGACACGATGTACCTAGCGCGCATTATCTAGACACATCGGTCTGCTTCAACCTGAGATTAACATACCGGTATTCAGGCGCCTCTGCGCGGTTTCCACATCTGTCACAAATCCAGGAGTCTCCCTCGTTTGTCATCTTCTTGCTGCAATTCTGACCTGTGCAAGCGGGGTAGAAGAGGTTGTCTCCCCGGATGTGAACAATTGTTCCTCTGCAAGAGAAGAAGTCTGGCTTGTCACCCATTCCAAGCTCAGATTCTTTGATTTCATTCAGGCTACGCGCTTCGGTTCTTTTGAAACCAACGGAAGAAGGCCCACTAACTCCGATGACTGTCTTGGATACAAAATCCACTGTAGTACCTTCCGAGTCATACCAGCCACGGAGTGAATAACAATCCTCCACGGGAGGGTCAATTTGCATCTGGCTTGAACTTAGCATTGAGAGGGATACACCTAGTGGAATGTGTCAGGATGAACAACCATAAGCGAGAACTGGTACCGACCACCAAAATCTCCGACTCGGATACCCTTGAAGGCACCAATAGAGCCTGGTGCAGCATTGAACGACTCAGCTTGCTTACCCCATAGCGTCATTTGAACGGAACATTTGGTTTTGTCGACGAGAGTAAGCTCTCGCTTTTGGAGCTAGCCTCTTTGTCAGTTTCGAATAAAATATATGCACCAAGCTACCTACAAGTCGATTTGTAGATCGGGTAGTGATTTCTGTGAGAGCTCCGACGTCTTTAATGATACCGATGACATCTAGTCCACAAGTTAGACAAAATATAGGGAATAATAAAAGAAAATCATACCAGCAATACTATCCTTGTCAAGAGCCGAGAGTTGATCAAGGCGGACGAAATTGTATCTGACTTGCGGTAAACCGGTAGCCTCGTGACACTGACCAGACACCATGTCAGCCAATCCAGTCAAAACTTCATAAGATGGAGAGCTCACCTCCTCGATTTGAGAGTTTTTTTCTAATGTCAACTCATAGTCATTCGACAGATTATTGAACTTTTTCTTGGCAAAATTGACACGAGCTTTAGAAATATAGTAGACGTTTCCCATCTCCAAGCGCGAATAAAACTCGTCTACGACAGCATTGAACGCGGTAGCTCGAATCTCGCCCGTATTATCCACAAGGGTTACATTGAATAATTTACCCTCGCCTTTGCTGTTCGACCAGGTTTTGATATCACTTTTCTGTGTAACACGGGCTTTTATGGTCCAATTGTTCTGGTACGGGCTCAAACCTTCAATTGGGAAGGTTGTAGGAGCATGCCCATTGCTCCCACTCGTTGTTGCTATGGCTGAACTGCCAGCTGGCTGTGCGGGGATCTGTGCAGGGTTCCATTCTTCCAAAGCAAGTGGATTGCCGATCTTCTCTCCAGGATTTCCAATAACGCGAACACCAAGTAGTATCACCAGCCTTCAAACCTTAAACAGTATTCCCAGCTAATCCGGATAACTACTTACCGCCTGTTCTGGACGAGGCTACATGAGGCTCTCTCGACTACTGCTACGGTGAGTTTCGTGATGGTCCCATTTTCAACCATACTGTTGCATTGTGTCGCAAGCATGGCCTGGATGAAATTATCTCCATCCGAAATGATGAGACGGTATCGGTCGGGGACACCAGGGAGTTTTTTCACTGACAAGAATTGAATGACTTGATCTCCACCAACAAATTCATTTTCTGCAGTTAGGCGGGACTGGAGCTCCGTACAGCATCTAGGAGTAAGTTGGTAGGAGTTCATGGTTCAGATCAGGTCAATGGAACGCGTTCCGGTGCAATATAACATAACGCGCTTCGCGTTGATCACGCGCATTGTCACAAAGTAGATGTGTGTGTGACACCTTGACTATCGAATGCCATGGTGTTGAGGAGCAAATGAGTAGGATGCAAACTGAGTAGCCCAATTGACTTTTTGGAAACATACTCCACAAAATCCGATTCCAAACTGTTGAATGCAACTGGAGCTAAATTTTGTAAGCTCAAAGATATTCTTAATCGAAATCCAGTTCAAGTATTGTTCAACATGTCAGTCCACAAGAAGAATGGAATCGAGTACTGAGAACCCCGTAGCGACACCACCTTCATTTGTTTCGATCCCTTTAGTCCGCACCAACCATCCAACTGTCTCTTCCTCCACAATGCTATCACCTCCATCATCTCCAAAAAGCGACCATCCAAAAATTCCCAATTCACTGATGGTATACGTCTTCAGAGGTGTCTGACTTCCTGAAGACCCACTTGTGCTGCCGGTCCGGATCAAGTAATTGCCGACTCCAACGGGGGTGACAATTAATCGCATGGCTATCCATGCTTCTCGCTCTCGGGACTCTAAGTTGTCGAGGAATGTAGGTATATCTTCTTTGTAAATGTTATTCCCTCCTCCTTCACGTTGTGGTTTCAGGACCACAGATTTTGCCTCCTCGCGTGCTTTGCGCACACCGAAATTTTCATTGCCAATTTTGATAGTCTGTTTATCAGGAAGAAGCATATCTTGATCTACGTCAAGGCTCCACATGTCCATAAAATTGTCTCTTAGTTCCTGTATTTCTTCCTTGCTGAAAACTCGAGAGTATTTTGTATTATCAGCAAGGAACTTCTCCAACATGTCTGGTCGCCCTAGAACTTCTTGGACCTTCTTTCCACCAGCAAGCTGTAGTGCGAGAGAAGGACATTTAATTGCAACAGACCGTTCAAGGAGGAAACGAGTCGTATAGTGTACGGGAGAAGGGAAATCGTTCGGGGTATAGGCTGAGCGGAAGTAGACTACCGAGATTTCGACAGAACCACAAGATTCTAGGTCTCTCGGTATATCGACATAGAGCTTTCTCGTAATGGTATCAATCCTTGCAGTTTGACCTAGCTGGGTGAGAGTTTGTCTGATCATTCGTATTGAATGCCTTCCAGAAACAATAGTAAGAGATGGTCTAGTTTTTTGACAACCGGTACTAACTTTTCCAGAAGCTCATACTCGAGCCACCTCTGATCAAATACATTGCGTTCGTTATCTTGGGTAACAACCAGAATGTAAGAGTTCCTGATATTGTGTCAGCCCGAGTAGAAGCTGGAATGACCAAACACTGCTCACCTCGAAGAAGAAGAGTATGCAATATGAGCTGCAGCTAGTCCAGATATTATACCAGAAATTGTCTCATTAGGAGGGAAATTTTCTAGTTGCAAGTTGGGAGATATATCATAGTAGGCCGAGATTTGGTGAAGATAACTTCAGTTCAGTTAATCTTTTGTCATTTAAGGATCCCCAGAGACATACCGATGTAGCTCTGAAACGCGCTGCGACAATGAACCAAAGGATGATGAAATAGTATTAAATTCCACTTGTTTCAGAGTGGGTTCCTGGTTCTCGGGCGAGTGAAGGAGGTAATCAGATCTGAATATTCCCAGGTGTAACCTCTACACGCGTGGTGTTGTTAAAAAACACAGAAGAAACCGAACACAACATCCATGCCTGATTTATTCCTTCATCCCTTAGTGCTTTCCAGCCTTTCCATAGTTGACCCGTAAAATCATCTACCTTTCCTACCCCATGTTCTGCGCCCATTACTCTATCCAGGAATTCTTCGTCTAATGCAACCCTACTATAGAGGACGTTGTAGATCTCCTGCAGTTTCTTCGCCTGTTCAAATAACCGCCTTGGAAGCGGTGATGGAAACAATGACAACGGCGCATGGATCGCCGCGCTTGGGACTGAGGGCAAAGGGAGTACTGGTGGAAGATAGAGGAGACCGTGTGACAAGGCATAAGAAGTCGCATGAACTGTGAGCTCTTCAAGTTGAACTTGGGACAATTGGGGGGGCCAACTGGCGAAATCAAATCCAGGCATTGATAGATGGAATTTCGCCCGGATCTGACCACACCCAGAAGTTAGAGGGAGAATCACTCAGAAATCACTCAGAGTGATAACACTGAGATGGTAGTTGTAGTTTCGTCACTCGATCTCCTAAAATTAGTAATATATTGCACCTGAGTGCAAGTATTAGCAATGTTTGCTACATATGATGAAATCAACTACAGCAATGATCTCTCTACGCATGAAATCACATTAGTATCTCCCAGTTCCCTGATCCAAGCCAGTCTTGCACCTGCCACCTCACTTGATGACTCAAAGCAGACTGGAGGAACCCATATTGATCCAGATGGTTTCTGTCGATAGCTGATGACTTCCCTCACAGTGTCGTTATTTCCTTGTCCCACAACAGCTTTTATTAGCTTCTCAGCTCTAGCTTTATTCCGAGGTCCCTCATTTTGTAGATCTTGCCAGATGTTTGACGCAATGTGATGCACTGCAACCAATCGTACAAAGCCCTCCAAAGGCCCTTTCAAAATTGCCCTCAGGAACGCAGCGATAAGTTGCGAGTCGTTTTCGATAGGATACAGGTACTCTCTCAGGTCACTGGAGAGGACTTGACTGTATGGCGTATGGATAGTTTTGATTATGTGGTTAAAATCAACCCAGAGATGTTTACGATAATCAGGAGCATACTGCATCGAGGTCGGTGGTAAAAGAAGTTTAGCAAAAGTAGTCTCTGAAAACGATATCGCATCATATAGGGCCACGAAATCGGTGTAGAATTGGTAAAACGGGGTTGACCTCCCAAGGAATTTTGTGGCAACTTCTTCCAAGCTATGGGCTGTCCTCAAAGGTTGTGAAACAGCTTTCCCATGCGAAAACGGGTCCAGTAGCTGCATCATTAGTTTCTCTACGATGGAATCTCTGAAGACTTGAATAGACAAATTGCTGTCCATATGGCCATGCTCCAACATAAATACCTTCATACACCCAAACACAGTCTCTTCTCGTGACAGCAAGAACTGATCAAGAGAGAAGCGTGCCAGAATATCACGACAGAGATTTGAAAAGAACAAGGTGGCTCGAGTAATTTCAAGCTCCGAAGAGTCCCACCCTGGAGGCAAATTCTTGAATACCTCTGAATCAGCTGAGCGCAAAAGGTGGTCTAGTGGTGTTAATGACCAGTCATAACTCAAGGGAAGGCCGAATTTTTCGCGAGACGCAGACATAGGCAGTCTGAGTGTCGAGGGATTGGCAATAGACTCAGGCGCAGGTTGTAGAGGCGCAACACGAGGAGTCTTTCTCGGCAGAATTGCATGAGAAAAGAATGGCTGAAGGATGGCCAATCCACCTCTATCCCAGATGGCTTTTGGAGAAATGATGTTTCTTCCGTTCACCCAATGAGAGTCAATGAGATGTGATAGCCGCTCAACCACGCTCATCGCAAATTTTTCATCACCAGGCATAAGCCTCGAAAGGATAGATAAAGCCTGAGCTACCCATAATTCCTCCGATATACCCGGAAGTCTCCTTGATAGCAGCAGATATGAATTAAGGAGTCCAGACAATTGACGAGCATGGACGTAGTTTTTTGGTGCTATGCTGCCTGCACGGACACTGTCCCACAAAGGATGTGTGACTAATTTGGCAGAAATAGCGGAAATGGCGGGGAATGGCAAGTCAAAAGGTGGAGACGGTGGCGGTCCATCTAGATGTGGAGGCAAGGATGCCAGCCATACTTGCATGGCAGCTTTCAACAATCCAGCATGAAGGGCAGCACGTCCAAGGTCTTTTGACACATCATCAGCCTCCAAATCACTCCGCAGTGCATCTATGGCTCTGATGACAACCTGGCCTCTTATACCACTACTAAATGTAGTCCCAGAACGCTCTAAGAACTCCGATCTCTCAGTCTCACCTCCTCTGGTGCTATTGATCTTGCAGCCCTCCAGCCACTGAGCTTCAGCTCGCCATACTGCATCCCACAGCTTCCAGTCCTCTTCTCGATCTCCCAAATTTTGTGCAATAAGAACGACCTCGTCTTTCCAAAGCCATCCAACAACCTGACTCCAAAGTAAATCATGAACAGGCGTCGTTTTATGAGGGTCAATAGCACAGACTGTCCACATGCTCTGCAAGTCCAACCATGCAATTTGAAGAGCCTGTGAACCACAAATCGAAGATGTGACATATTGGCCGAGGCGAGAGAGTGGTTCTACCGCAATTTTTGCGATATTAGAGCAAAGCCCGTAGGATGCCAGAGCACAATAAAAGTGCATCGACAGCGTCAACAGGTTTACAATTTGCGTAGATGGTAAGAGAGACGATGGTGGGAGCATGGTGATGAAGCGAAGTAGAATACTTGCAGGCCTTTCAAGTTCCTGAGGTCCATTTGACTCTTCAGTGCCCAAAAGATCCATTAACCACCTGGGTCTACTATGCCCTTCCACTTCCTCAGTGTTCTGAAGGGTGCCAAGAGCCTCTGCATTATATCGAGAAGCTGAAACTAGGGTAATAAGGAATTCAATAGCCGCTGGCTCTGGTTGACGCCCGTTTTGACTTGTTGGGATTTGCAGAAATGTATAAAGGATGGTGGCCAAGAGATTGGGAGTGCGAAGAACAGTCTCGGCAATCTTGTTATTTTGTTTTGCCAAGCAATGCAAAATGGCAAGCAACTGATTAGATGACTCCAATGGAATGTCTCCTTGCAAAAATGCATGCACAATCTGAGGCAGGAAGAAGTCGAATTGAAGGGATGAGATAGAAGCATCGGATTCCTTCTGCAATTCTACGCCCTTGATCTGTATTTGTTCCTCATCCCAACCGACTATAGACGCCCACACAACTTCAATGGCTCGGATACCGACACTACCCCTTTCGTTCATGGCCTCAACACCGGCAGCCATGATGCGTCTTCTAAAATCCTCCGCTCTAGGTAAAAGTTCCTCTAAACCAGGACAATCGCCTTTGACAGCCTTTCCCAAGTTAAGAACTATAGACGCTAAGACGCCTAGCATGGCTGCACGCTGGGCCGGTACCGTTGATCTTGATAGCAAAAATATGTCATCCAAAGTATATCCTGCCATCGAACCTTCGGAATGATGGTGAAGACCTAGATGTGTTGGAAGCTGAACTGCCATGCAGGTTGGAACAATTTTCCCAGACAGATCGAATCGAAGAGAAGCAGAGGCTTGATCAGCTGGCGTAGAGAAAGGACTTCCCTGCATCCAAGCGAGGTTAGGATCATTGGCAGATGCACCAGGGAAGTAGCGTCGTCGTATGAATTCTGGAGTTCCCTCTTCCGGCTCTGCAGGACTACTTACTCCTGCTGAATTAGGCTTGGAAATTTCAACTGGCAATGATTGCGGTGATGATTGTGGACTAGGCATCGCTGTCGGTGGCATCCTTCCACGCCATTGGCCGAGGGATATAGCTGTTCCGTCCTCCTTTGCAGGGGGAAGAGCTAATGGTTGCCTCTTGGGTGACGAGGGAGCGGACTCGTACACATAAACGTCATTAGGACCAAGTTCAGCAAAACGAAGCTTGCGATCAACCCGGCTAGATGGTCGCGAATCAGGTCGCGAAAGTACTGGTGGTGGAGAAAATCCTACAAATAGTCAGCCGAACCCGGACAAAAAGGAGCCCTTCAATAAATCATCCTTCAGTGCAAAACGCGCTTACCTCGTCCACTAGCACGAGAGGAAGCAGGCTCTTCATCAGATATTGGAACTAGTTCAGACCCAACAACGTGAGCTTGCAATTATAATAAAATTTTCCCGTAACACGGCACCTTCGGTCATTTTCTGAAAGGCTTCTTTGTCAGCTTCAGACGAAGGTGGGGGAGATCTATGTTTATGACTGAGCCGGCCTTTGGTGGTAGTCATCTCCCGAGCTTGACGAGCACGTTTCAAAACATCCCCGACTCCTATCCCAAATCGTTCTATAACCTCCCGTTTCGCTGCTTCCCGTTCCTCGTCTGTCATGCTAGCCATGCGCATCGCATTGTCTGCACTCACTTGGGCTCTCCAGTCATTTGAACTCGATTGTTGTGACTTAGCGTCCTCTGCTAAAATTTTTGGAATCGATTCCACTATTGGAGGTGCCTGTGATTGTAGCTCTGTTCTTTGCGCCTGCCGGCTCCGAGCAAAAGCACTCTGAGAACGGTGTTGGACTGCCGGAAATCCATGGACACTTGAATTGATCTGTCGGAGTGGGGTAGCAGATTTACTAGGTGTTCTTTCATGAACTGAGCCCAAAAGGAACTGGCCACTCTGTGACATTGTAACCAGGTAGATGGCGGAGACACATCGCACATTTGCAAGGCAGATCTCGATTATGTCATCGTGGGGCCTAAATTGGCTCCCACTAGGCGCTCAGGTCTGTGCCGCTCA
>Ga0153924_1000113_pt1 | contig 57931 bp, 61 predicted proteins | sample TSNJ008MetaG_FD_104709 | JGI IMG/M metagenome (GOLD analysis project Ga0153924, IMG submission 104709) | Attine ant fungus gardens microbial communities from New Jersey, USA - TSNJ008 MetaG | ecosystem: Host-associated > Fungi > Mycelium > Unclassified | place: USA: New Jersey, Wharton State...
AGGCATACCTCGCTTTAGCACAATCAGTCACCCAAAAGCACTAGAGGCTCGCTACAAGGCTCACTGGCGATTACCTTGACCAGACTTTCACTGGCAAGCTGATGACAGCTTTTCAGAACACACAACTTTCACCCGTTAGAGCCCGCCCATGGCGGGCAAACAAAAAGAGGACAAAGCTGTTTCAGCCTTGCCCTGTGTACGTTTTCTCTCTGGACGCATGCCATACTACCCATTATCTCTGCACCCGGCCTGACCCATCTCCACCTGCCAGTTTGAGCACTTCGTCAACGGATACCTGATTGAGATCACCTTCGATACTATGCTTTAGGCAGCTTGCCGCAACAGCATATTCGATGATATCCTGCGGCTTAAATCCATTCAGCACTGCATAAATCAAGCCGGCACCAAAGCTGTCACCACCGCCTACACGGTCAACAATATGGATCAGATAGTTCTTGCTAAAGTAAAAGTCGGATCCATCATACAGCATCGCTGCCCAATTATTATCATTGGCTGAAACAGAACCTCTTAGCGTAATTGCAACTTTCGAAAAGCCAAATCGCTCAGCCAATTGTTTCGCCACATCTTTATATCCCTCATGATTGACCTTACCAGTTGTCACATCAGTGTCTGCTGCTTTGATACCAAACACATCACCGGCATCTTCTTCATTAGCGATACAAACATCAATATACTGGCATAGTTTTCCCATGACCTGACCAGCCTTTTCTTTTGTCCAAAGCTTATTGCGATAATTCAGGTCACAGCTTATTGTAATCCCTCTTTCCTTTGCAGCCTTACAGGCTTCTAAGCAGATCTCTGCCACATTATCTGAAAGTGCCGGAGTGATTCCGGTAAAATGAAACCAATCCACGCCTTTAAATATCTGATTCCAGTCAAAATCATCTACCGTCGCAGTCGCAATGGAAGAACCGGCTCTGTCATAAACAACCTTAGAAGGCCTCTGACTGGCTCCTTTTTCCAGAAAATAGATACCGACCCGCACTCCGCCTCTTGTAATCAAGGAAGTATCTACACCAAATCTACGAAGGGCATTCACACCTGCCTGACCAATCTCGTGTTTCGGAAGCTTTGTTACAAATGCCGCATCCAATCCAAAATTGGCAAGGGATACCGCAACATTCGCTTCTCCTCCGCCATAAGTTGCGCCATACCTGTCAGATTGTGTAAAACGATAATACCCCTCCGGTGCCAATCGCAGCATCACCTCTCCAAACGTAATAATTCTTGCCATTTTATTCAAACTCCCTTCTATACAATATCAACCTGTCATCCAATTATTTCTGCACTAAATGAAGCGCAAAACCACCCTGTTCACCCTTGATATAAATAGCTTTTAGCCTGCCCTTATCGTCATTTTTTGCAGTATTCATATCAAATTCAATGCCCCGCATTTCTAAATGGTAAATGGCTCTTTCAATATAATTGGTCACTATCGCTATGTGTCCGTTTGCCCCTATGTATGGTGTTTTCATCACTTCAATTCCAGTACCGGCAAAAATGGAGCTGCCACCCTCCTTTTTCTGAAAGCCAAACATCTCTTCAAAAGCACTGGCAACGCTATTCGCTTCCTTTTCATCGCTGGTATTGATGCCAACATGCTTGACTTCGAAACCAAGCATTAGAGCGACAGCCTCTTTCGTAAGCGAAGTGATCTCATCAAATTCTCCGGCTGCAATCATGGCTTTATTAACCATCCAGCTGCCTCCGCAAGCAATTATCTTATCAAAATCCAAGTATGTCGTTAAATTCTTCGTATTGACCCCTCCTGTCGGCATGAACTTCATGTTTACATAGGGAGCCGCTAACGACTTAATCATATGAATTCCACCTAATGCCTCGGCAGGGAAAAACTTGACAGTATCTAATCCCAATTCAATGGCACGCTCTATATCACTTGGATTCGAGCAGCCAGGTGTAATAGGAATCCCCTTGTCTACACAATATTTAACGATCCTAGGATTAAAACCGGGACTGACAATAAAAGCGGCACCTGCCGCCACAGCACGATCCACCTGCAAGGTTGTTAATACAGTGCCCGCCCCCACAAGCATATGGGGAAATTCCTTTGACATAACTTTAATCGATTCCTCTGCGGCATTTGTTCTAAATGTAACCTCTGCCACGGGAAGCCCGCCGTCGCACAAGGCTTTTGCCAATGGCTTGGCATCCTTAACATCTTCCAATGCAATAACAGGGACAATACCGATCTTTGAGATCTTTTGAAGTATCTCGCTCATTCCATTACCTCCTCTTTGTATCATATTATGAAACTCTATTCCAAATAATGATATTATTGTTCTATTATATGATTTTAGAAATTGATTGTCAAGGGTTTTATCCCTATGATACAATAGAAAAATAACATAAATCAAAAAAAGATACTTAGGAGGTATTTTTGTGAAAGAAAAGAATCCGGTGCAATCTGCAGAACGAATATTTAATGTTCTTGAAGCCGTTGCCAAAGCAGGATCCATAGGGCTTATGGAGCTTAGCAACCATTTAGATTTGCATAAAAGCACCACCCATAGATTACTAACATCTCTTTCTTACATGGGTTATGTGGAGCAAGACGATGAGACGAATAAATATAGACTAACTTTTAAAATACTAGAGCTTTCCGGCAATTTTTTGGCAAAAGTAGATATTGTATCTATTGCCCATCCTTATCTAGAGAAGCTCGCTAATCAATGTCAGGAAACGGTGCATCTTGTTCAGCGCTCCGGTACTAATGTCGTCTATATTGATAAAATATCACCCCTGATCAGCAGGGATACTTCCATTCGGATGGGCTCGCAGGTGGGTCTTGCAAGACCCATGTATTGTTCGGCAGTGGGGAAGTCCATCCTTTCAAATATGACCGCAGACGAGGTCAAGGATGTCTGGAATAATAGCACGATTGAGAAGAAAACTGAGAATACAATTATATCTTTCGAGAAGCTTCTAAAGGAATTGGAGCAGGTTCGTTATAAAGGCTATGCGCTTGACAATGAAGAAAATGAAATCGGTGTCAGGTGCATTGGCACCTGTATCTTTAATCATCAGAAGCAAGCAAAATATGCGTTCAGCATCTCTGCTCCTGTTAGTCGGTTGTCAGATGAAAAGATTGCGGAATTTAAGGAATATGTGTTGGATGTGAAGAGAGAATTATCTTTGAAGCTAGGTTATAATGGCTAGACGATTAAAATACGGTTCCCGACAATTTATCGGAAACCGTTTTATAGAAAGGGTTAAAAAGCCAATACAATCCCTTTATCATCTGCATACAATGAGCTTAGCCCACCGGTAGGAATAACAACAACTTCTTTGAAATGGAATCGCTCTTTGATTTCTGTCGAAAGACGCTCCGCCAATTCGGGATTATTACAGTGAGAAATCACCAGATCCTGACCTTCAGTGTTTTTTTCGCTCTTTTCAATAAGGGCCAGCATCTTTCTAATCATCTGCCGGACACCGCGAGGTTTTTCATATAAAGCAATATTGCCTTCGCCGTCAGAACCCATGATCAGTTTAATGCCAAGTATCTGTATGAACTTACCTTTTATTTTACCCAGGCGCCCGTTTTTCAGTAAATTATCGTAATTCTCTAATACAAAATATGTTTTCATATTGTCGATAAACTTCTTTACAGCACCGATGATCTGCTCCTTCGTGTTACCCGCTGCGATGAGCTGATGTATTTTAATTGCAATCAGTGTTTCTCCAGCAGATGCGCTTTTAGAATCAAATATATGTACATCTCCTGTGTTTGTTTCTTCGGTATAAGATCTACCTATGACGGAACTGGAATAAGAAGCCGAGAGCTGACTAGATAGCGTCACCACAAAGGCAGTTTCAGCTTTGGCAGCCTCAATCGCTTCCTGGTATAATGCCGGCGATGGCGCTGCCGATCCCACCCTCTCGGTACAAGCTTTCATTTGGATCATAAAGTCATTAATATCAAGGGTGTCATCATCCACAAATTCCCTTGTCCCCAGTAGCATTGTCAACGGAACAGAGGTGATACCGAGCCGTTCCTTCATCTGTGCTGTCACATCACAACAGCTGTCGACAATAATTTTGTAATTCATATCTTCTTTCCTCCAAATCAAATTAATAATATTCGGTGCCGGACATAACAATAGTATAAACATTTCCTTAAGTTTTCTTTAAGTTTAGTTTATCGTATTTAGAGAGTTTATGCAACTTATACTTTTCCATTGACATTTATTTTTTCTTTTGTTACGATGACTAAAATGACCAAATCATATTTTCAAGTCACTCTCCACTAAAAGAAAGGGGTTCGGACTATGTCTCCACGTAGTTTAACACAACAAGAAAAAGATCAGCAATTTAATAAAATCATAGCGAAAGGCAAGGAGGTTCTTGCTAGATACGGTCTGCAAAAAACAAGTGTCGAGGATATGGAAGTGATGAGAGTATTGTGACGGCTCTTGATGATGTTACGCTGGCAATTCCGAGAAGTCGATTTATTGTCATTTTGGGTGCTAGTGGCTCTGGGAAGTCAACTCTTCTAAACATGCTCGGCGGCATGGATCGACCGACAAAAGGTTACGTTAAGTTTGACGACGTGGATATTTCAACCTGTAAAAAATCTAAGCTGACCGCCTTCAGAAAAGATAACATCGGTTTTGTGTTCCAAAGCTACAATCTTTTGCCAGACTTAACCGCTCTTGAAAATGTGGAGCTATCAACGGAAATGGCAGGCCTTAAGACCAGTGCAGCAAGCGAGGCTCTTGAATTAGTTGGTCTAAGCAGTCGACTGCATCATTTCCCTGCCCAGATGTCCGGCGGTGAACAGCAGCGGGTATCGATTGCCCGCGCTATCGCCAAGCACCCCAAGGTGCTGCTTTGTGACGAGCCCACGGGAGCACTTGATTTTCATACGGGCGTGAGCGTTCTTGAGGTACTAAAGCAAATACATAAAGAACAGGGGACTTCAATCATCTTTATAACGCATAACAGAGAAATCGCTAGGATCGCCGACATGGTGGTTGAGCTTAGAAGCGGAAAAATCTTTAGTGTTAAGGAAAACCCTAACCCGGCAAACCCAAGTGAGGTGGAATGGTAATGAAAAAGACGATGTATAAATTACTATTCCGTAAGATACGGCACAATATCTTCAGTCTGCTTGGAATTGTTATGTTATTGCTTGTCGGATCGGCTTTCTTCATCATCCTTAATACAATATCCACAAATTATGAAGAAACCGCCACCGAATATTTCAATACACAGCATTATGCAGACCTGACCCTATACGGACAGTTTTCTCAAAATGATGTTGATGCGATAAGGAATATAGAGGGTATCGAAAAAGCCCATGGGAGGAACGTTGCAGAAGAAAGTACAGAGGCAGCGACTTTTAAGATTATTTCATTAACAGAAGGCGTTAACACACCTTATCTGATATCCGGTCGTTTGCCCGAAGCCGCATCCGAGTGTTTATTGTTGGACAGAAGCGCCAGTGCAATGGGTATTTCCATCGGGGAAACCCTAGTTTTGGACGATGACGAGCTTGTCATAACAGGAACCTGCGAAACACCTGAGTTTATTTACGTATTTCAAAGTGGTACGTTTGCGGATAACAAGACGTATGGCATAATATTTGTCATAGAGGATTATTTTTCTTTAGAAGAGTTTCAGGAAATCGTTCTGGTCGCTCCTGACGCGAATACAAAAGACATAGCCTCACTCGTTAACGCAAGTACGGCAGTCAAAATGAAGGATCAACCGGGCTATATGACATATGAAGATGATCTTTTACAAATACAGAGCTTCGCTACCATTTTTCCGGTTGTCTTTGCTGTTTTAATTACGGCTGTTATTTACGTTCTCTTTAAGCGAACGACTCTAAAAGAACATAAGCAAATCGGCATTTGCAAGGCACTCGGCTTAAACGGAGCACAAGTGACCTTGATCTATGTCATGCAGGCTGCTTTGGTTGCGATAATCGGGGTGGCTTTAGGCGGCGTTTTCACCATGTTGATGACCAATCCTGTTATTTCCGCTATGTCGTTTATGTTTATAATTCCCACGATGGGCTTTGTTTTCTATCCTGCCATTTGGGGAATAGTTCTCATTTTAGCATTAGTTTTGTGTGTGTCTTCTTCATTTTTAGGCGTCTACAGCGTACTAAGGAAATCTCCGGCAAATGCTATGCGCCCCACTATGCCGAAAGTAAAAAGGAAAAAGAGCAAAAGGCGTGCTTTTCCTGGACTTACGTTTAACAGCCGTTACGCTCTAACAAGCGCAGTCAGGAACAAAGGCAGGTTTTTCACCGTCGTTTTAGGTATTGTGGGTTCATGCACATTACTGGTATTTTCGCTCGGGTTTAATAATTCGTTTGCACATACGGTTCACCTATTCTTTAATGATTTTGCCCAATATGACATTATCATTGATTTTGATGCCATGCCGAGTACAATGGAACACCCCGCTATCAGCCAATTTGATTCCTATCAAAAGGCACTAACGATCCCGGTGGAAATAAATGATAAAAATATCAATATGCTGATTGTAGATGGTGATTTCGATATGCTGAGGATTGAAAGCCGAAAATTAAACGACGGCATTATTATCCCACAGTATTATGCCGAGCTGTGGGACGTTAAGACCGGCGACACGCTTGAGATTAATAGCGATGCTGTAAGGATCGCAGGTATTACAAAGCAGAGCCTGAATTTCTTTGTTTATGCCTCCAGAGACTATGCCGAAAGTATTATTAATGAATTGCCGGAAGTTTACAATGTTGTTTTTGCGAAAACTCATGACCTCCAAGAGACTGTCGAATGGCTCAAGTCAGAGGACATACCCTTTACCACGTTACAAGACGGTATCAACCAGATCGAAGAAAGCATGACATCCGTAAACGTACTGATTTATCTAATGATAGGGTGTGCCTTGTTGTTGGGTGCGGCTGTTTTATACTCGGTTGGTTTGATTAATCTATCAACAAGAGAGTTTGAATACTTGTTTATGGGTGTTATGGGGTATTCAACCGGCAATATTATGAAGGCCCATCTGAAAGAAACTGTGATTCAGATGCTGTTTGGACTGCCGATTGGTTTTGTTCTCGGAAATGTTGTGCTTAATAGCATTAAAGCTGAATTTTCCAACGATAGTATGTTTCTTTATCCTGCCGTTTTTATAGAAAGCTATTTATTGGCGGCAATGGGCATTATTATCATAACCACCCTCAATGCCTTACTGACAGCAAGACATATCGGACGGTTGGATATTGTTGAAGGGTTGAAAATACAGGAGGATTAATATTGTGAAGCTTTACACGATGCCTACGAAAGCCAACACAATACAAACCACTATAATTGACAGCAGCAGTGTAGTCGTCTTTACTTTCTTGCCGATCAACCAATACATCAACAAAAAGAGCAAAGCTGGCAGCAGACAAGGCATTATTTCATCTAAATAGCTCTGTAACGGCTCAGCCCATTCACCACTACCGATCATAATTGGCAATTCAAAATAAACATTGGCAGCCGTCATCCCACCTATAACCATAAGCCCCAGCATCGAAGCGGCCTCTGTGACCTTTGAAACGACATTGGACATACTCAAATCCTTAAAGAACTGGGCACCATATTTAAAGCCTTTATCCAAACAAATATAGCGTAGGACAAAGTGAGGGATGTTGATAATCAAAAAGAATAATATCGGACCCATAATGTTCCCCTGGGTTGCAAGAGAAATACCGACTCCAGCCGCAATCAGTTTGAGTGTCCCCCAAAAGAAGGCATCACCAATTCCCGCCATCGGACCCATCAAACTGGATTTTACTGCATTAATACTCGCCGCATCAAATCCCTTGTTCTTCGCATTCTCCTCTTCCATCGCCCCTGCCACACCAACCAGCAGGGTGCTGATATGTGGCGTCACAGACATGAATTCCATATGGCGCTTAAGCGCATCGGCTCTTTTATCTTCATCCTTGTATAAGCGTCTGATGATCGGTGCCATCATATAAGCGAATGCCAGATTCTGCATACGTTCATAGTTCCACGAGGAATCCAAGGTGCAAGAGCGGCGAAAGCACTTCCAAAAATCTTTCTTCGTAATTTCACTTTCGAGTGAAATGGTTTTTAATTCTTTAGAATTCGTTGTCATCATTGACTACCTCCTTTGTCATAGCGCCATTGTAATAGAAGAAAACAAGTGCTATAACCAAGCCAAACAGTGCTACGCCTATGATCGGCATGTTCAAGTAAGATGCTAAGATAAATCCTAGTAGCAGAAACGGTATCATTTTCTTGGTCATCATCATTCTGGCAAGCATGGCAAAACCAATCGCTGGAATAATACCGGCAGCCACATCAAGCCCCCTGGTTACAAATTCCGGAATGTACTGTAAAATCATTTCAATGACCGGCACGCCCACGACAAATCCAAGCCCCACAACTAGGGCAAGCAGTACTTTATTTCCAATTCCTGCTATTCTCTGAACCCTCTCAACGCCTTTGATATCCCCTTTTTCGGCATATTTATCGGCAATATGCGATGCCCAGGTTAACAATACTGTCATTTGAAAATTGTCAAAAAGCAATACCAGGGTTGCAATCGGGACCGCCAGCACAACAGCGGAGGCAACTTCTTGCCCAGTTATAATAACATACGCAGTTGAGATGATGGCGCCGGAAACAAAATCAGGCGGATTGCTTGCGCCAATCGGGAAAGCCCCCATAAATACCAATTCCAATGTAGCTCCAATCACAATACCTGTGTGCAGATCGCCAAGCACCAGACCGACCAATGGTGCTATAATGATGGGGCGATTATGCATTGTTGAACCCATATAACAATGCATGTATGCAAAAAATGCAATTAAAATAATTAAAATCGTTTGAACAACTAGCATACCCTTTCCTCCTACAGTACTTTCATAACATCAGTTTCTGGGTCGTCCGGAACCAATTGTACATTAATACGGATTCCATCCGCCACCATTTCTTTGATCATCTGGACATCCTCCGGCGATACATTGACTGCTTTTGAAATTTGCCTGCGGTCTTTCCCGCTTTTCATTCCACCCAAATTGATCGTTTTAATCAGTTTCGTTTTCTGAGAAAGCTTGTAAACATCCTCTACAGATTCACATAAAATCAACAGATTATATTTATCTGTCACACCAGAATTTAGAGCGGCGACAGAATCGTTGATCCCTTTCATCACCAGCTTTACATTGGCCGGTTTAGCCATCCGCAATCCTGCCATCTTGAGTTCATCTTTTTGCAATTCATCACTTGCAATTAAAATGCAGTCTGTATTCAAATACTTTGTCCAAGAAAAAGCAACCTGCCCATGCACTAAGCGATGATCAACTCTCACTAACTTGATCATTTATTCTCCCTCCCTTATCCTTTCTACCGCCTCCATAAAATTCCTCACATGTGCTGCCGACACCTCCCCATTATCCTTGAAATTTTCTTTAAAATAACTCCCGATGATAGCCATATCACCAATAGCCAGCTGCATTTTTGCATTTTCTAAAGTCATACCTGCTGCTATCACCAATGGGAAATCTCCTAATGTCTTCCGAAATTGCTCAATTTTTTCTATCGATGTCTCTTGTCCGGTGGCATCTTGGGTCACTGCAATAGCGTCGCATCTGGTCATACCAATACGCAAATCTTCTTCAACTGAATTGATTGATAATACCGGCTGATACTTAAATCGTACACCTCCAATCAAATACGCTGGGCATCTGGTACGATACAGCTTGAAAAATGCTTCTAATGAGGCTTCGTCTCTAGGCATTAAATGCCCTACCACTGAATCGACCTGTAGATATTGGGCGTGGTATTTGGTTGCCAGCTCAAACCCTAATGCATCTACATTCAGGCAATTCACGCCATAAGGAACTCCCAGCTTTTCCGTAGAAGCATAATCTAAAATTTGTTCCAAGTTATAATAGTTACCAAAATAATTTTCCAACATCAGCCCGTCAATTCCGTTATTGATCATCCTGTCAATTTCTTTTTTGGCACTCTCAAAAATCTCTTTCTCTTCGTTTCCTTTTAGATGAATCATTCCTATAATGGGCTTCTTTTTTGGAAATAGTGCCAAAATGCCTTGATTTATATTCATTAAAAATCCTCCACTTCCGCCTCTTTTTCATCTGAAATGTTGACGTTCCTAATCCCTTTTCTGGAATCCTCTATCAACTTCTCAATATCACTTTCCGTAAGCGGATATTCATAACCCATCAGAAGTTCTATTACCATTATGAAGCTCATGCCTGTAAATAGCTTGACATTTTCATATAAAGTAAGGGGCATCAAAGCGGAGCACACACTGGCGCCGAATAAATCTGCGATTAATATATATTCTGCATCCGCATTTTCTATGATTTCTGCTTCGAGTTCTGTTGCATAATCCGTCGCACTTTCTCCCACATTCAGGCTGTACGTGACCACATTTTTTACTGAATCTCCCAAGACCATATGTACGGAATCCAATAAACCTTTCGAAAATGCTCCATGGGAAGCTAACACAATCTTTCTCATTCTCTCCCTCCTCCTTAATTGATCGCAGAACGTGTTGCATATTTATACCGTTCACTGCAAATATACTGCTCATTGTAGTAAAGCTTCTGATCCTCCTCCCTAAAAATAGTTTGGCTTACAAGGAGCAACGGTGTACCAATCTTACATTTTAAATGCTTTACATGCTCCTTGGTTGCATGCTTGACTTCGTAAATATCTTCCATACTGGTAGCCCTAATTCCCGTATTCCTCAAAATAACTTCAAGCAAAGGACTGCCACTGAAATCTTCCTGTAATAAAAAATCAAAGTTCTGCTTAAAATAATCTATCTCAAGGATTGCCGGCACATCGTCAATTAGCCTAAGCCTTTTAATGCAAATCACTTTCTCTTCCGGTTCTAAATCCAAAATAGCGGCAATCCTTTTCTCTGCCAGTTCCTTTGACTGGGAAATCAGTTTTGTGCTGGGCACTGCATTTATCTGTAGACAAGATTTCGTGAAGCTGTTCCCTGCATTCATGCTTTCCACTCGGACGGCAGTGGCTACAAAAGTGCCTTTGCCTTTTTTCTTGATCAAAACATCTTCATCCACCAGATGCTGTAGGGCATTACGTACTGTAATACGGCTGATTTCATAAGTTTTGCTTAATTGCTCCTCAGATGGAATCTTATCTCCCTCTCGATACAGACCCGATTTGATCTGTTCCTTTAATGTATCGCACAATTGCTCATATAAAGGTGTCGCAATGTCATTTTTTAGTTTTTCCATTTTCATAAGCCTCCTTAATTCATTTATGCTTTAGTACATGTTAATACAAGTTATATGATACATGTTAATACATGTTGTCTAATTTGTCAATAACCTTTTATTAGATTCCATATTTTTATATAATATGTATATTTTGACAAACAAAATATAAAAATATGTATTGACACATCCACAAAATGTGTGGTATAAAAAGAAGTAGTAGAACGTAACTCCTACGAGGCGTAACCTGTTGGTTATTTCTTGTGGGAATTTTTTTGTAAAGAGGTAGATGTATGTTTGAATTTTTAAATAAGAGCGACTCTATCATCGGGCAATAATTATGAAAATTATAAAGAATATCAATAATAACTTTGCCATTGCTATTGATGGAAATGGAAACAGGCTTATTGTGTCTGGTAAAGGAATAGGTTTTGGAAGTGTCCCGAGAGAAATCACTAATTTAACCATTATCAACAGATCATTTTATGATGTAGATGAAGCATATATATCAATGATCAATGATATACCAGAAGATATCATTGATATATCTACATGTATTGTTGACAAGGCAAGAGAAAAAATTGATAAATCAATTGGTTCAAATATCGTGTTTACGCTAGCAGAACATCTTAATTTCTGTATTCAAAGATATCAGAAAAACATGAATATCAAGTTACCGATAGTCCATGATGTGCAGCACTTATTTGAAAAGGAATACGAAATCGGTGAGTATGGGTTAAAACTAATTAGAGAAAAGAAAAAAATCTTTCTTCCCAAAGATGAAGCCGCATACATAGCACTTCATGTCGTCAATGCGGAAGAACAAGAAAGAAGCGAAAACCTTGATGATGAAGAAGTAATTGAGGCGATCACTCAAATAGTGGAAAGAGAATTCAAATTGCTTATAAACAAAGACAACTTTAATTATTCAAGATTTGTTTCACACATGCATTATTTAATAAAACGTGGCAAATTACAATATTTATCTGAAACAGATAATGCGGGAATATTTGATGAAATCAAACAAGGTTACCCAAAAGCATATGAATGCTCAAATAAGGTAAGGGAGTATTTGGATAAAACATTAAAAATAAAACTCAATGATGAAGAGCAGTTATACTTAATGCTACATATTAACCGATTATGTATACGCGAGGACTGTAACCAATAGGGCGGAAACCTCATACATAAAATGATCACTCATTTTTGTATGAGGTTTATTTATGTAAGATTACCACAGCACAAGCGCGCGATGCTGTTGAAAAATATATTAAGAAAAGGAGAGATTTTATGAAAAGAAAGACCTATCAAGAAATGTCAAAGCAAATTGTTGAGCTAGTTGGTGATAAAGAAAATATTTCTTTATTTACTCATTGCGTTACTAGATTAAGATTTAATGTCAGGGACAAAAGTTTAGTAAAAGTAGACACTTTAGCAAATGTTGATGGTGTTGTTGGTACTCAATGGTCAGGAGAACAATTCCAAGTTATTATTGGTTCAGATGTTGAAAATGTGTATAAGACAATCTGTGATGGTTATGGTTTTGGCATCAAGAAAAGTATAGAGGAAAACTTAGATGAAAACTTAACTAAAAAAGACAAATTATCATTAAAAACAATTGGAAGCAAAATTTTAGGTTATTTATCACCAGTTATGTTGGGGATCATTCCAGCAATGATTGCTGGATCAATGTGCAAAGTTCTTGCAATTATATTAGGTCCAACGGTTTTTAATGTAATCTCTGCAGAAAGCGGACTTTATTTCATGTTAACTCTAATGAACAACGCATTTTTCTATTTCCTTCCAGTATATATAGGTTATTCAGCTGCGAAGGTGTTAAAAACCGATGTACTAATGGGTATTTTTATTGGATGCATGGTTATCGTTCCAGAGTTTGTGGCTTTAGCTACTGCTGGTTCTGAATTGAATGTTTTAGGAATTTCTATTCCCGTAGCTAATTATGGACAAACATTCTTACCAGTAATTCTAGGTGTATGGATTTTATCTTATGTTTATAAATTCTTTAAGAAACATATACCTAATGTCATATCTGCAATGGCTGTCCCAACATTAACAGTTCTTGTTATGATGCCTGTTATGTTCTTAATATGTGGTCCATTAGGTACTTACCTTGGTGATTTAATTGGTAATTTTTTGATTTGGTTGGCTGAAGGGAACCAAATCACGAGTTTATTTGCATATATTCTACTTTCAATTGGATTCCCATACTTAATCTTAGGGGGAATGCATATGGCCTTAATCAATTTCGGTCTTGTTACATTCTTGACTTTAGGCTATGATAACTTCGTGTTCCTATTAGGGAATGCTTACTCGTTTGTTATTTACGGAGTAGCAGTTGGCGTCTTCTTGAAATTAAAGAATAAAAAGAGCAAATATCAAGTTGGTACATATGCATTGACAGGTTTACTTGCCGGAGTTTCTGAACCAATTCTATATGGTGTAGTTTTAAAATACAAGAGGGCAATGCAGGCGTTACTAATCGCTTGTGGCATTATAGGCATCTATTGCTGGTTCTTAAGACCAGCAGTTTATAATTATTCAGTCCTAAGCAACATATTCTCAGTTTGGCCTGCGTTTATCGGTGGCAGCAATATGAATTTTCTGATTGCTATTGGCATGTGTGCCATAGGCTTTTGCTCTGGTCTTATATGCAGCTATTTTGTAGTTGATACGAAAGGAGAATGATTAAAATGACAAAGCCTTATTTTGAATTTCATGAATATACTGTTGGCGATATGTCAGGTGGGGTTCCAAAAGAATTTGACCCTCAAGGTCTAGAAAATAAAACAAAAATGCGCATGTTGGACCCATATGGATTCTTGTTTCTGTATGGAGATGTTACAAAAAAACCTATAATGTATTTTCATCACGCATATATAGACTCAGTTAGATTCAATGGGTTTACAACTTTAGGGGATGATTGCTTATCTCCACAACTTCCTTCCAAGCATCATGCCGATGTGGCTCAGAAGGACGCAATTGTGACAAAGCCATATGTAAAGGTATCGAATGATCCTATTGAATATGTTATTCAAACAGAAAACAAATATTCTAAAATTCAATTATTCGAAGATTGTTGCATTTGCAAAGAAGCCGATATCCTAGATATTATGGCCAAGCCGTTTCCATTTACAATTATTGACCATGGTTGTGTGTTTCAAGACAGGTTTCAAATGATTCAACCATGTATGTTTGCCGGATATTATGAAGGCAAACCAGTTATAGGCATGGGGAATTATGACCGCCTTTATATTCCAGATACTGTCAAAAAAGACATCCTAACTGATGCTGCATATATTTACGTGGCAGGACATGGAATCAGAGAAGATGGTAGAATTGAATCTTATTTGACGACAATCAACTATTATGGCTCTTCTCAATTTGACGGAACTTCTTGTGGATTCTATTGGCTTGAAGGTGAAGAACCAATTATTGTTAACGATGTAAAGATAGATACCGAATGGGTTCATTTACCATATGTAGATGATGGAACAGTTGTCTATAAGGAAGCCGTTTTCCATATAGGACCCAAAGAGATCCATTTTAAAGGTAAGTGGGGTTCAAAAGGATTTACTGAAAAGCCACGCATAGAAAGACATGGACAGTCACAAGTATTTGGTACATGGTATGAAGGAAAGGTTCCGTATAATCACAAGATGTTTTTCACATTTAACGAAAATATGGGGGCTTATGATTATCAGATTAAGGCATTAGGCTTTAAGGTTGTGGATAAAACTATGGAAACTCAAGTATATTAACTCTAGATTATTTTCCATAATTATGCTAAACTATAAGAATTCATACAATTAGCGAAACATATAACAATAAACACACACGCCTTTTCCACTCGCATGACTCTGAATTAGAACTTATAACTGTTTAATCAAAAGCTCCGCCAAACCGATTCTATCTTGCGGTCGTTTTGCTAGGAAGATTTCCACCGATTAGATGAACAGCAATAGTATGAGGTAAGGTTCAATATGATTACACGTCCACTAGAAAAAGAGACAAAAGAAATGTATAAGAATTTCTTTCGCTTAGCCGCCATTATCGTATTTCAAAATATGATAACCTTCAGTGTAAATGTCGCTGACAATATCATGCTCGGCAGTTACAACCAGATCGCCTTATCAGCAGCCGCTTCGGTCAACCAGATCCAGTTCTTATTCCAGCAGATTTCATTCGGTCTGGGTGAAGGACTAGTAACCTTAGCTGCACAGTACTGGGGCAAGAAGGAGGTTACGCCGATCTATCAGCTTACTAAGATCGCATTGATCATCGGATTATCCGCAGGCATCTTACTAACTGCCTTGACCAGTCTGTTCCCAATCGCAGTGCTAAAGATCTTCACCACTGACCCGGAAATCATCAATTCAGGCACCCAGTACTTAGCAATCATGCGGCTTACATATATTCCCTTTATCATCACCAATATTCTTTTAGCTGCCCTACGCAGCATGGAAAAGGTTAAAATAGGCTTCTACATTTCCTGCGTTTCACTTATCGTTAATATAACAATGAACTATATCTTTATCTTCGGAAAACTGGGTGCGCCAGCTCTAGGTGTCACCGGTGCCGCGATCGGTACGTTGACTGCGCGGATTATCGAGCTGTTGCTGGTCATTATATATATTAAGTCTAGATTTCCGGGCTTATTTCGTTTGCTGACCTATAAGATAAAGAAATCCCTGCTGGTAACTTACATCAAATCAAGTGCGCCAATTGTCCTGACCCAAGCCCTATTTGGATTATCGGTAAGCTTACAGACAGCAATTCTCGGTCACTTATCCTCTGATGCAATCGCCGCCAACAGTGCCGCCACAACAATATTTCAATATTTAAAGCTGATTGCCATCGGCTCTTCCTCTGCGACTGTTGTTACAATCGGCAAAACAGTCGGCAGTGGTAAGGTCGAAAGAATCAACCAGTATAAACGCTCACTGCAATGGATCTATTTATTGATCGGGCTGACCATCTGCCTGCTGCTTAATTTGATCAAGGCACCGCTAATTGGCCTATATTCATTGACACCGGCGGCAGAAGAGCTGACGTATCAGATCATTACGCTCCTTAGTATCACCGCAATCGGCACCGCCTATCAGATGCCGGTAAATACTGGGATCATCCGTGGCAGCGGTGATACCAGTTTTGCCCTGAAGCTGGATTTGATCAGCATCTGGGTGATCATGTATCCCATCTCATTGCTGGCAGCATTTGTTTGGAAGCTGCCGGTAATCGCAGTTGTCGGATGCTTAAACTCCGATCAGGTATTCAAATGCCTGCCAGCATTTATAAAGGTTAATAAGTTCTTGCGAATCCATACGTTAAATAACGAGTTGTAAAATATGCATATAAATCTCTTTAGATACCAGAAAATAAAAGATGCCCGAGGTGATTCTACAATCACCTCGGGCTATAGTTGCTACATATAATCAGACACCTTGTTTACAACTTCACTATAAACTTTAAATTTTATATTCGTTTGCAAGGTTATAATAAACACTTCCACTGAATTGTTTACTTAATCCACTATAACAATATTTTCTCATCTCGGTTTATTTGTCTTAATCGAATTAATCCCCTGCACTTGGCCACAAGAGAAATCCTTCAATATCTTCTTTTGTTCCTTCTGCGCCTAATACATTTCCAACAATAGTCCTCTCTGAATAATTGATCTTCGTGTGACATTCCTTTCACTCTCCATTTAAAAAAGTCTATACTCAGATTACCATGCGTATAGACTTTCTCAATACTTCTCCGATGAACGTCGTTGATTTCCAGATGAACATTACATTATTACATTTTTTACCATTCTCAGACTATTACTCAAAGTGTGAACTCTAAAGAGCACTTCTCAATCTTCTTAATAGCCGCCGCCTCATATTCTTTGGCTTGATAGATTATCTTCACTAGTGCCTTTCTTGTTTCGGAGTTCAAAAACTTTTCAATCATTTGTCTGTCAAGGTTTGCACCGCCTCTAATTTCTGTCATTTTCTGACCACAGCTAGATATTTGCTCAAAAAGCTTAGCCGTCTCGTTGCATAGGGGAGCCATTCTTTTATCTTCGTTCGCTACTTCTTTGAAGAATTCACTTGCCCAGTAACGCCCCTCGCCGATCATTGTTTCCGCATCTCCTTGACAGAATATGCTTTCTAGAAGGATAGGCGTAATGGAGCCACTAGAAAAGAAATCATCATCTTGCAGCGATTTCGCCCAACCCTCATAAGCATTAAGTCCTGCTAAATACTCGCCGGTTGCTGACATCGTAAGGATCCGATAAGCATTTTCAATGATATCTTCTGTACGCCGCAGCGGACAAAAGGGCTGCCCTAAAATAAATAAATGTGTTGAAAAAGGATTATCCCACCATGCGCTTGTAGAAAAATAGCCGTTATCTAAAAATGCAACGTCTTTTGTAAATTCAGGGTTGTCCTGAAAATAGCTCCAGCCATACAGCATCTCTCCTTTATGATTATATCCGGTAATTATACATGCCTCCGGTGGTCCAACAATGCCCAGTCCAATGACAGGGATCCCGTTGTCCAGTGAATTAACAATTCTATTTATAAATTCCTCTTTTGTTGAATCTTCCCGGGCAAGTATCGAATAATCAATTCCTACAGCATTGAAAGAATTAATATATGCTTCATATGGATTTTCAGAATTCATATTTCTTAAGTCTACATTTGCAGCGTCCCATTTTGCATCATTCCATCTTAACCGAAACGCCGCTCCACATGCGGCCATGATATAAGCATAATGATGTCTGTATTTATGTCCGATATACTTAAGGGTGCTTTCTAAACAGGCGGCAAAGGGCACACATTTTCCACTTGAATACTCAACTTTAGGAACACCAAATAAAATATTTCCATCACCTGCCAGATCAGCTATTCTTTCGCTACTGAAGAGATTTATGTCCTTTGACAGAACGGGGGCATACATGCCAACGGCAATCAATGTGGTCTTGACAGTGATGTTCGATTTTCTGAAATTATTAGGTGTTTGACCGGTGTGCCTTTTGAATACCCTGGTAAAGGTATCATACGCTGCAAATCCATAATCCATCGCAATATCGGTTATATCCTTATTTGAATGAACTATTTCAAAAGCTGCATTTGCTATTTTTCTGGAATTAACATAACGAGCTAATGTTACATGTGAGTATTCGGGAAATAGCTGTCTGATATATCGATAGGATGTTCCAGTTGATTTTTCTAAATCCTCATACTCTATCTTCTCTTTGACATGCGCCTCAATATATTGAACGATTGCGCTTATGAGTATCATATTGTCCATCGTTATATCCTCCTTTTTCGAACTTAGTCAGTAGAAAATACTATACTGACTAAGTATATGATAAACCAAATGGAAGGATCCTGCTCGACGATTTTGGCGTAGTTATTTTTTCTGTTTTCACAATCGGTAAAATCGATTTTCCTGAATCTTCCCTTTCAAGCACAGTTGATAGTCGGATGCCCCTTAAAGGTAAACCCAACATAATTTAGCAAAAGAATTTTATATCATCTCCATTCACCACATATGAGAAATGATATCTCTTCATCTGAATAATTTACTCTTTTAATCCATACATATGTCGGTAGAACACATCTTGCAGTTTTGAATCCTGTTTCAATAGGCTTTTCAAAATGCACTTCTACTTTTTCCATTCCATCTTCTTTTAATATTTGTGTACACGGCGATCTTTTTCATATGAATCCTCATTTTTAAAAATCTTTGATTTTAACAAGGGCAATATCATCCCCCCGACACTATTGCCTATCGTCATAATTAATAAGTATCCTACTGTCTTTAACGACCACGCTCCGGCAATAGTAAAGAAATACATATTTGCGATGCAGTGTTCGAACCCACATAGAATGAAGACTGCCACGCACAAAAATAGAATAACAAATGTTTTTCTTTCTTTGTAGCCATCAACTGCAACATACATAATCATACCGCAAAAAGTGGCTAGGATAAATGTGCTCACCATCTCATCTGAAAGTTTGACTGCACATATTTCTCTCGCAACTTCTGCAATACCGCTGATTCTCGTTTGTCGAATCGCCAGTCCCGAAAGAATCGTTCCAATTAAATTACCAATCCAGACAATACTTAATCTAAGCAAATACTTACGTTTATTCTCCTGCACAACCAAGTATCCTACCTGTCCGGTAAACAGAGCAAATCCATTTATTACAATCGTACATAAGCCAAAGGTAAACAAAAGCGACCCAATCACCCTGTCTGCAACCGAGAGGAGGACTGTTCCACCAATTGAAATGGCAATCCCTGCACAAATAGACGATAAAAACAAATTGAACTCTTCTTTCATTGAACCCCGCAATACTGTACTCACTTTATACCGCCTTTCGACATTTTACCTGCATACGCAAATAAAATGTTTATCTAACTCGGTCCGCCACTTAATTGTTTTCTGTGACCTTCCCGGCATTGTTCATTATATCACCATTCGCAGAAACAATAAACCTGTTTTGACTTAATAACAATCCCAGGCATCATCATTAGAGCTACATCTGGTAATTTGTGGGAATTGTCAAAAAACAAAGAAGAAAGCACCGCTTTGTGATATGATATATTTTGCGAAAAAATCAAAACAAAGGATGTGCTTCAATGTCTAAGACTACTAACCTTCTTAAACCCCAGCAGCTTTTATCCAGAACTGGGATAAATAACCTATTATTTCAAGCAGTTGAAAATAACCTTGTTACCTTTACAGCCGGAGCCGGATGTGGAAAAACACAGGCAGTATCAATGTTTTTAAGTCAACACCATTACCGTGTTGCTTGGTTTCAACTGTCTAAATTAGATAACTTCCCCACCAGATTTTGGAAAGGATTCATTGATTCATTATCATCACAAGATAAGAAGTTTGCCAAATGTTTTGAGGATCTCAGCCTTCCTAATTCGTTAGCGGAATTTGACCGGTTTATACATATTTTTGCAAAAGAAATTTATAGCGGAAAACGACTTATTTTGGTTTTTGACGACTTTCACCTTATTCAAAATGAATCCATTCATGAATTTTTTGAAAATCTTATTTCAGCAAATATCGAAAACTTATGCATGATCCTAATATCCCGGACAACCATAAGCTTAACAAATGGTCTATGCAATCATTTTGCAGAGGATGATTTACGTTTTTCATCATCTGAGACGAAACAATATTTAGAAATGCAAGCAATTTCTCTGACAGCTTTAGAAATCGAAAAAATCCAAGCCTATACAGGAGGCTGGCCGTTAGCAATCAATCTAATATGTCTAAATTTTAAAAAGCGTAGCAACACATATATTGACCCCCTCATCAGCACAAAACCAATTCTGTTTCAAATGATCGAAAAGGAGATTTTCACTGGTTACTCACCTCAATGGCAGGAGCTTTTTATCAAGCTATCTTTACTAGATGAAACTCCGGCAGACCTTATGCATGAGCTTTCATGCGATACGATCGAAACAATGATGAGCATTATCAAAAACAACATGTTTATTCAATACAATCCGCACACCTGCAAATATTATTTTCACCATTTATTTCTTGATTTTTTGCAAGAAAAGCAAATTTATCTTAACCGTAAGAGTATCGATGAAGTATATTTAACCGCAGCCAGATGGTATGAAAAAAACGGTTCAGAAATGGATGCATTGACTTATTATGAAAAATGCAAGTTCTATGATGAAATTTGGAATATCATATTTCATATGCCTCCTGACCGTTTTCCGAAAGAGAAAGCCACACGCTTAATCAGTCTTCTGAACGGTTTTCCAAAAGAATTAATTAAAAAGCATCCTATGACACGGGTTGTCCGTGCTGCCCTCATGCTAAACAATCTTGAGCTGGAAGCCGCAGCAAATGAGTTACTGACCTTGGAAGAAGAATTAACGGCGCAGCCTGAAACTGCCAAAACCAAGGCTTTGATTGGAGAAGCTTACATAATATTAGCATTTATCAGGCAAACACAAAAAAATTACAACTATATACATTATTATAAAATGGCAGATGCCTTATTACCTGATGGCAGTTCCAGAAATTACAGCAATATTAAACTGATTGACAGCAACAACTCTCTCAATCCAAATAGCCTTGAAAAAAAGGAAATCAAAAAAAACCTAAAAGCTATTAACGATGCTATTCCTTATGCATCAAGAGTGACCCACGGTTTAGGATTTGGTGTTGAATATCTGGCGACAGCTGAATTGGCTTACTATAAAGGCAATTTAAAAAAGGCACTCACCTTCGTATATGAAGCTCTTTACCGGGCTCAGGAAAAGAAGCAAAAAGATATTATCTGTAATGCATTGTACTTATTGATGAAAATAACATTAGCCCAGGGAGAATATAATAGAACTATCGACTATATGACGCAGCTTAAAGAGTACGCCAAAAGTTCCACGGAATTTTTAAGTATACTAGATATTGCAGAAAGCTGGTTTTATTTAAAAATCGGAAAAAGCGATAAAATTGCGAGATGGATTTTAAATGATGCTTTAAATGAGCAAATACATCCTCCCATCAGTATCGGAAGAGACAGACTTATTAGAGCTAACTACTTTTTACAAGAGGAAAAATATGATGAACTTTTTGCTTTTTCAAGAGAACTTGATAGGTTATATCAAGAAAAGGGATTATGGTTAGATTTATTGTTTCTTAGAGTTTTTAATGCTATATCACTTTGTAATACAGGAAATATCCATCAATGTATTGATATGCTTCAATCTATGCACGATATGATCAATGAAAACCGTTTTATCATTCAATTTGTAGAAATGGGACAACATATGTGTACGATGATCGACAACATCAAGCGGATCGGTAATCATAACCTCCCTGAAGACTGGCTGGATTCTATTTACTCCAAGTCTTCTACTTATGCTAAACGTCAATCTTTTTATAAAATAAAATATAATGCTGAAAACCCAACTGAAAATACGACTTTTATTCAACTTACAAGACGTGAAAAAGAAATTCTGAAAAATCTTTGCCAAGGGCTTACCAGAGACGAAATCGCATCGAGCCTTATGATTTCTATTAACACTGTCAAAAGCACATTACAAAACACTTATAATAAGCTTGGTGCAGTCAACAGTGCGGATGCAGTAAGAATTGCAGTACATATGAATATTATTTAAAAAATACGACCACCCGCTAATTTGTATATAGCAGGTGGTTTGTTTGCCAGCGTCATCATTGGATCGATATTATCATGAAATTCAGCCACTTTTCATTCCGTTCATATTGCTTTTTAACGTATCATCAAGAGCGGCTATTTCCGCTGCAACTCGCTTCAAATTATGAAGCACTAGATGACCCGCCGCTTCTGTATGTTGTTTCCATATTTCATATTTTTCTTTTTCTGCTCTTTGCTTCTGACGTAACTTTAAGTTTTCAAATTCAGCATTTATTTTGGCTTGCTCCATGATCAGCCTAGCATTGGTGTTCGCCTTTTGTATGCATTCATCGGCTATCTCTTTATTAGTCTTTTGGTCTAATTGCTGCTGCAAGCTTTCAATCTGTGATCTCAAATCCTTTTCTCGTTCTGCGCTTTCTTCACAATAGCTTTGGAACATATTTTGCATATCTGTCAATTTGTAATATACGTCTTTCCGATTAAAGCCAAAGAATGATCTCTTAATCTTGACTTGTTCAATATATTTAATGATTTCTTCCATTATCCCACTCATCTACCCTTCACCTTAAACCCCTATTTACCATATTCGCAATAGACTCCAGTTTTTTATCTTGCTCCCTAATTAATTCCCTAAAATCGTCAAAACCGTCCTCAAGTAAGCTTTCTTTATTTTCATGATACTTGAAAGCTTCCATATAGTCATCATTGCTTGCCTCATAATCCTGGAAGTGGATTAGATTCAGCACACTTTTTTCAAGCTCGACTAATGCACTTTTTATCTTGCTAATACCTTCAAGCATCTTCGTGGCAGCTTCCTCAGCTGATTCATATTGCATATTATTCATTTCTTACTCTCACTTTCTTAATTGCTGAATTCATCAATTATTTGCAGTATTTTTCTTTCCTTTTTGGTCATCACCATAATAATCGCTTTCGCTTCATTTATAGATTGATAGACCGTATTGAAAAGATTCCAGAATGCCATATTCATATATCTGCTATCTATGGAATAAAAACAAACTGCCTCCAATAATTTTCTGACCTCTTCTATTTCATTGCCTCCAATGGCATATTCTGCCTTGACCATGAGCCTTATCGTTGACGCCCTGTTGATGTACAGCTCATGATCAATAACAATCGCTAATTCTTCATCTGTCTGGAGAGCAAAAAAATCAAATAGCGAGACATTCTTGCTCCGCTTAAGCATTGGTCCAAAAAGTGGATCCATATCAAAAATACTGCACAATCGCTTTTCTTTCTCGTGAACCTGCTCATCCTCGTATTCCGCATAATTATACGTATCCTCAGGTTCTGCAAAATCATCAACTGAATCAAGATTTTCCAAAAAAGTATTCATTTCATCATTTTCGGATATTTCAAATAAAAGCGGTTGTTGACTAAAGCCATCAAAATCAAAACGAATCTGACTGTCACTATATTGTGCTCCATGCTGTTCATCTGTAGTTTCGTTCTTTTGTTCCCTCATCTCCAAATCCTTGATTCTTTTCGTTACTTTTTCCCGTTCTACACTTGCGATATCTGTTTTCTTATTCACTGCCACCGACTCCGCCCCCTGTTCATTTAACACATTAATCACCTTCTCATTATTAACTTATTTCATATATGCCTCAAAAGTCTCGGAAACAGCAAATGGCTCTTCGCTGATTGATTTCTCCTGGGGATTTCCATATTCTCCTACCACAGCAGCTTCATAAACGTTAAACTTTCTGCCAAACACTTGATAGCTTAAAGCTGAATAGTCCGTTAAACCAGGCGTCTCTGATTTCAGCTCGCAATACTATTGAACCCATCAAAAACACATCACCAAATCCAAAAGCTTCCTTCCTATATAGGAGTCTTGCCAGAAAATATATTTCCAGATAAGCAATAAACCCGATTATTGCGCCAAGAAGATGCTCCTTTACAGATGCATCTGTCAAGAAAAGGTAGACTACCAAGCAGTACAGTTTCTTAAGCTTAGCTGACTAATAATGGGTACTAAATCAGAAGCTTCCCAGAATAATACCATAAATCAGAATAATTACTCCCAACAACACAACTTTATTATACCTCCATAGTCACATAATCTATAGTTTTTATGATAACAATTCCATTCTGGGGGAACAACACCCAAAAGTATGGTTTTTAAAATGGACTTGCAATCAAACACATATTCTGGTAATATGGAACCAGAATATATGTTCTTCAACTATATTAAGGAGGGCTTTTGACCGATGAAGAATAAAGACATTGACGGCGGGAATATTTTTGACTGGGGTAGAGCTTCAAAGGAATATGCACAGTTCAGAGATATATATCCAGACGAGTTTTACCAGCGCATCATTAATTTAGGGCTGTGCATTGAAGGACAAAGAGTATTGGATTTGGGAACTGGCACCGGCGTTTTGCCTCGAAATCTGTACCGGTTTGGAGCTGAATTTATCGGGGCAGATATTTCTGATAATCAAATAAGAGAAGCGAAAAGGCTGTCATTGGCAGCTGGAATGGATATTGAATATGTCGTGGCTTCCGCTGAAACTATTGATTTTCCCCCAAGCGATTTCGATGTGATTACTGCATGCCAGTGTTTTATTTACTTTGATCAGGCGATCGCCTTGCCTAAAATACATGCTTTACTCAATGAGGAGGGGCATTTTTGCGTGCTATGGGCAGCATGGCTGCCACAAGAGGACGAAATAGCAAAAGCCAGCGAGCAGCTTGTACTAAAATACAATCCAATGTGGACGGGCGCCGGTTATACACGTCCTGTGATGACAATACCAGAATGGTCGAAACAGCTCTTTTTGTTGGAGAATGCTGTTGCATATGATATCGCTATTCCTTTTTCACGTGAAAGCTGGCATGGCCGGATGTTGGCTTGCCGCGGTATAGGTGCTTCATCATTATCAAAAACGGAAGTTGCAGATTTTGAAACAGAGCATCGCAAGCTATTAAGTAATTATCCGGAGCATTTTAAGATCCTTCACCATGTGACAATTTTTAATTTTCGAAAGAAATAATAGGTTCTAACAGTTAACGCATAATATTTGTTGTCATTGCTCTTCCCTTTCTTGATGCTGATTTTTACTATGGCAATCAAGTAAAAAAGTCAACAAAGGATAGTCTTGCATAGAATAATAAGAGAATTGCAAGGGAGATATGGATGATGACATGGTTTTTTGAGTTAAACCCCATTTTACAGGGATTGTCTGCAACCCTCTTTACTTACTTTATAACGGCACTTGGAGCCGGACTGGTGTTCTTTTTCAAGTCAATGAACCAGAAGGTTTTGGATTTGATGATGGGTTTTGCTGCCGGCGTCATGATTGCGGCATCCTTTTGGTCACTTTTGGCTCCGGCTATTGAGCTTTCGACTGAGCTTGGCGGCAATGCTTGGTTTCCGGCTGCTGTGGGCTTTATGTTTGGCGGTGCTTTTGTCATTGGCTCTGACATGGCATTATCAAAAGCTGCTTTAGTTCAATCCCATGGAACCGCATTGAAACGCTCGATTTTACTCACCTTAGCCGTAACGCTTCACAATATACCCGAAGGTCTTGCCGTAGGTGTGGCTTTTGGCAGTGCGGCAATAGGCATTGAGGGCACGTCACTCCAAGGAGCCGTTATGCTCGCACTCGGTATCGGATTGCAAAACTTCCCTGAAGGCGTATGTGTAGCCATGCCACTGCGCAGAGATGGCGCTTCGCGTTTAAAAAGCTTCGTGATCGGGCAGGCTTCGGGCGCTGTAGAGCCGGTCGCCGGAGTTCTAGGCGTTGTGTTTTCTTTGACCATGCGAAGCATTCTGCCGCTTGCATTATCGTTTTCTGCTGGAGCCATGATTGCCGTTGTCTGCTCGGAGTTGATTCCAGAATCCTTTAAAGACAATAAAACCATCGCTTCCTTTGGCATCCTTTTTGGTTTTGCCATTATGATGGTATTGGATGTGGCACTTGGATAATGCGCAAACAGCTCCAAGGAGTTTTCTGGAGCTGTTTAAAAAATTCGTGAAGACGCCAAAAACATTGGGGGAGGATTCATATCTTCGGCGAGAAGTACGGAGACTATTCGCAAGGGATTGTCATGCTTCTATTATATTAATAGAAGCCGTCGTCATTTGCTTTTTCCAGCCCTTTTGTATCTTCTCCTCCAATTCCTTAAGTGTTCGGAGACCGCTAAGCGCATCGTAAGCCGCAACACAGCAAGCCCCTTGCGCGCTCGCTAGCTTTATTGATTTCTCCAGACCATTTTCTTTAAGAACTGATGCAAGGAATGCTGCAATGCAAGTATCTCCTGCCCCAGTTCCGGAAATAACAGCTTCGGGCACATAACTTAGTTCAAAACCTTCTTTACTGGCCCAAGATTCCAAAGAAAGATTCAATTCTCCACACAATTCCCCGAGTTTATCCGCCGCTGCTGTCCGATAATATATTCCAGCCGCCCCACACTTGACTAAAACAACCTTCGCACCAAGATCTATCGCTTTTTGACCGAGCGGTTCTATATCGCTGATCGATATGATTTCTGTTATATCGCATCCATTCGCCTTCCTCCGCCAGTCCTCATAACACTTTTTATCAACCATATAGCATAGCTCTTCTACGCTGGGCACGAAAAAATCGACGTCAGGGAGGATTTCTTCAAGAATCTTCTCCCATTTAACCTGTCCCGCCTCTGAATCAGGATCGACAGCCGCCATATCAAGCGATACAGCCACACCCATTTCTTTTACCTTATTTAATATTCGTTTTAATTGCGCACCCTGATCTTGATACATTTTCTTCATAAGCGGTGGATATCCGAAATGAAAAAGAGTGGCCTCTTCAATGATGGAAAAATCCAAGTCTTCAAATGAATATGTTTGATTGGCTCCAGGATTGTGCAAAAATATACGGTCGGTTCCAGGAACTGCAAGCACAACAGAATAGGAAGTGTCTGAATCCCCTGAAATAATCACGCCATCCTCTGCCCCATATTTCTCCAGACAGTTTAATACGAAACCACCAAAAGCATCTTCGCCTATTTTTCCCATCAAGCTGACATCAATTCCCATCAGCTTGAGCGCCAGACCAGTATTGGCAACTGCTCCTCCAGTACTTACATTCACGCCATCCATCTGTATTAGTTTGCCGGGAACCAACACTTCATTTACCTGCCGAATATCTTTTATGGGAAAAATCGGTGTAATATCAATACATATATGCCCAGCCACAACTGCCTTTTTACCTTTTTTCATCCAAAACCCTCCTTTAATGAATCCTCCTACTTGCGTATGCCACTAATTACTTGATTTTACCATGAAATGCGCCCTATTCCTAGCTTTTGTTTGTGATCAAAATCCCCTCCTTTAAGATAATTATTATAAATAATTGTATGGATGAAATCATAGAAAAGAACTCTTAATCATGATATAATGGAAAAATAATGACATATATTCTCGCCGCAATACCGCAGAAAGGAAAAAATCGAATGGAACATTTGAACATACAAAAAGCAACTGAAAGAGACAGGAGTCAGATTGCCAATATCATTTCTGTTTGCTATGAAAAGGAATTTTCCACCTTGATAAAGGATATGGCAAAAGTCGCCTCAGCACTTTCGCCCGGGATACAAATACCACGGTTTTATACCGCCGAGCTAAACGGGGAAATAATCGGAATCACCGCCTGTTCGGACCATACTGGGAGGGCAGTGCATATTGACAGAAAAGCATGCCGGAAATCTCTTGGAATCATAAAAGGAACATTGGTCATTCTATTTTTATCAAACGAGTTCATGCATTCCCTGCCATACCCTAAAGACACAGGTTATATTGAATTTGTCGGTGTGCTACCGACGTATCAGGGGCGTTCGGTCGCAAGGAGGATGATCAACACGATCATTGAAACATCTGAATATCAAAATTTCATTTTGGACGTGACTGACGTCAATATTCCGGCGCAAAAATGTTATCAGAATATCGGATTTCAGGAGTTCAAAAGAACACCTGAAAAAAACGGGAAAACAAAAGGGTTCGATGAACGTATTTTCATGGAATATAAAAAATAGCTGATTGATAGAATTTGACCACAAAAAGAGGGAATATAAACCTATATTTTCCGTGATGTGGGCTCCCGTCATTTTTGCTGCTCCATGCGGCTCTCGACAAACATCTCGAATTGTAGGGCTGCTTCTGCGTATACGTCTTAATGCTATCCCATAATACACCTCACGTTTCTCTATATCAATGGCAATGATTTTTGGTTCAAGCATCGAATCGATTTCATTAAGACAAGTCGCTTTTTATCACTTGCATGACCACACCCCCCGATAGCACCAAAGCGATTTTATAAAAGCATATCATGCAATGCTTCAAATTTCAAGTGTAGACTTAGAATAACAACCATAGACAGCCAACAAAATCTGTATTATAATTATACAATAATGTCAACAGGAATATCGAAGCACACAAGATTATAAGTATTGGAGACGAAAGAAATGACTATTGATAATCAATATATATCAGATGTTGAAGTGATTCTGTCGCACCGGTATGATAACGGAGCCGATCACTTTACCACGCCGGACAAAAGGCTTTTAAAGGGTTCTCCATTCTCGGCCTATAACTGTGCATTAATGCTTCTAGAATTAGGTATGGAAGCTACAGAACCTATACTTCAAGAAATTGCAGATTTGTTTTTTAGTGTTTGGAAAGAAGATGGGCGCTTTAAACTGTATCCCAACGGTGGCATTCTGCCCTGCCATACAGCGCTTGCAGCATCTTTACTTTGTCATATGGGATATCAATCCGATTACAGGCTACAAAAAACATTTCAATATTTTCTTGAAACACCGTACACAGACGGAGGTTGGCGCTGTCATAAATTTTCCTTTGGGCGTGGTCCAGAAACAGAATATTCCAATCCATTCCCAACACTTGCTGTTTTAGATGCGTTTCGGTATAGCCAATATCTTAATACGGAACCGTCGCTTGATAAGGCAGTGGAGTTTTTGCTGGAGCACTGGACAATTAAGAAGCCGATTGGACCCTGCCATTATGGTATCGGTAAACTGTTTATGCAACTAGAATATCCTTTTAGGGAATATAGCCTATTCCAATATGTATATGTTCTTTCATTTTATCATCACGCAAAGGATGATAGCCGTTTTTGGGAAGCTTTTGAAGCATTGCGATCCAAACTTGTGGACGGAATGATTGTTGTAGAACGCATTGTGCCTAAACTGGCAAAGCTCTCCTTCTGCAAAAAAGGAGAGCCTAGCGCATTAGCTACAAAACGTTATCACGAAATACTGAATAATCTTAATAAAATGGAATATTAATGCCCGTCATCCCTTCACGCTCCCCACCGTAGAGTATCGTATCTACTCAGGCAATGCCATCTGCACCCCCTCAAGGTTTTGATAAATCAATTCAACTTAATTGACATTTCAATTGTTTATAAAGATAATAATTGTGGAGAAAAAAATGAGACGTTTTCAGAGAAATGTGCGTCTAATATATAGAGACATAAGAAAACATGTTATTGTCTTACAAAACAGAAAGGGATTAGGTTATTATGGATGAATTAATCAAGGAGGCCAAGAAGGGCGACCCAGATGCGTTTACTAGGCTTATGCAATTACAGACGCAAAGCCTGTATAAGACTGCACGAGCTCTTTTGAACAATGATGAAGATGTAGCTGATGCTAGATACAAATGCTACCGTTATAAAAGCAGAGCTTTCACCTATCTCAATTAAGGTTGAGTATCAATTTCCATGGCAGGAAGTAACAGAAACCGAACCGGCGGAGCCTGTTGGTGTTAAAATGAAAGATGGCACATTGTATCCAGATATTAGTATGGGTGGGAATTCGATGGGATATGGACCAGACGGCTCAGATATCATTAGTAATACCTTCCCGATTGACCGCATTATTGATGTGGAGCAAGTTGAAAGTTTACTGTTTATAAAATCATATCCAGAGAATGAGGAGCCAATGACTGAAGACAATTTTTATGTGGTTCCGATTGAATAGTGATAAAATTTTTCGAGAAGGTGTTGTGGGATACCAAAACACTTTCTCGACATTATTATTCGGAAGCAAATTTAACTTTTTTCCATCTAAGATTTCGTTCGTGGTACGCATGGCACACATCTTCCCGCACATGAAACAACTATGCTTATCCGCTGCATTAGCGTAGTCCTCCTATTTTATATAACTCGTAAAAATGATGCGTAGGCCCATTGCCTTTACCGATCGATAATGAGTGCCTGATCGCCGTAGTAACATACTCCTTTGCCCTACCTACAGCTTCCCTCGTACTAAAACCCAAAGCAAGATTGGCGGCAATAGCGGACGAATACGTGCATCCAGTGCCATGCGTGTTCTTTGTATCAATCCGTTTAGCATGGAACCGGTGGAATTCATTGCCGTCATACAGAAGGTCCGTTGCATCGCCAACGGCGTGCCCACCTTTAACGAGAACGTTTTTGCAGCCCATCTGATAAATTATAACCGCTGCCCTTTCCATATCACGGTCATTAGCAATTTTCAACCCGGCGATCTTTTCCGCTTCGGGGATATTAGGCGTTAAAACACCGGCTAATGGAATAATTGTTTTAATCAATGTGTCGATAGCATCCGGATTCATAAGTGGGCAGCTGTTTTTTGCATACATTACGGGATCGATGATAACATGCTGGGGAACATATTGCTTCATTTTCATTGCGACTGCTTCCATACAGTCAGTCTGTGAAAGCATCCCGATTTTTACGGCATCTACCTCTATATCCTCAAAAACAGCGTCTATCTGTTTTGCGATCATGTCCGGTGTGACATCCTGTATGTCAATGACGCGACTGGTGTTCTCGGCCACTACTGAAACGATGACGCTCATTCCGTAAACCCCATGAGCAGAAAAGGTTTTTAAGTCAGCCTGGATCCCTGCGCCTCCACTGCAATCCGAGCCGGCAATGCTTAATACTTTTTTCATTAAAATATTCCTCCTTCATTTGACTGATTTCTTTAATCTAAAAAAAGTGCTTTCCTGCTTCTGGAAAACACTCAATCATATACACCTTGTAGATGATTCGCTTCCCTACGCCGGTATTAACCAACAGGTTCAAAGGGTCAGGCTCTAACCTTCTCAACTACGAATAGTCCCCCCGCAAACAATCAATCTTTAATTAATGAACATCAATCCTGTGCTAAAATGCACTGTTGCGTGCTTTATAGTGAGGCAAAGCCACGCTTTCATAATATTTCTTACCTTTGGGATTTATCGTTTCCCATGCATGTGTATATGAGTCTGGCAAATCTGGAATCCAATATTCTTGAGGAACATGCACTTGTTTACGAGTGGCTGCATTCCAAGAAATATCGGATTGTATCATGCCCTCACCCTCATGAAACTGCCGCTTCGCAATTGTCTTTCCATCTGCATCAATCATCTGTGTTGCTCCAACAAGCCGGCGTGTTTGTAATTTGTCATGATCAGGAAAATTGTAAGCCACTATTTCCCCGCAATGGTTCGCATGAACAACAGGCACTTGCAACAATTTTGCGAATATGACGGGCGTTTCTAAAGCCAGCTTCTGATTGTATTGCCTAAGAGGTTCTCTCTCCGGCCGGGCATCCATAGGAATATCCCACCAACAGGAACCGGCCAGGACAATATCAACTTTCCCAGACAATCGTTTTACCGTGTCATAGCGAATCATTTCCCAGCATAAAGCTACGCCGATGTTTCCAATAGGCGTGTTTAAAACATGATTTTCATCACCATTGGTATAATAACAATTTTCAAACTGTGTTGGAATGTCCTTTTTATGTGCAAAAACTTCTCCGTTCGGGAATACGAGCTCAAACAGGTTATAAGCGTTATGACCGTCAAACATCAGATAAGAGCCTCCAATGATGACCTGGTACTCGCTTGACAGCTGTTGTAAAATGCCTTGCACTTGATGATTTTGTATGGCAACAGCTAACATCTTCGGTGAAAATCCTATGGCAGAGGTGAAAAATTCAGGAAACAAAACTAACTCTGAGCCATTCATTGCCGCTTGCTTAACGTATTCTTTTACTTTTGCTAAATTGGCTTCAACATTAGCAAAGACAGCGTTTAATTGAATTGCCGCTATTTTCAAAAGCTCACCTCACAGTATACAAATCTCGTTACCGTCTTTTCAATAAAAAGGGTATTCTCCCGTTTAAGTATAAGGAAAACACCCGATCAAACACAAAACTTGTAGATGATTCGCTTCCCTACGCTGGTCTTAACCAACAGGTTCAATGGGTCAGGTTTTACCTTCTCAACTCCGAAGAGTTCCCCCGCATGTGCTTATAATACCATATCAGATATAGGAATGCAATTGTTTTTCTTAAGCTTAGGTCAGAGTTTTTTCTGAAAAATCTGGGTGTCAAAATCAGTAAGCTAATACTTCACAGCCGTCATTTGTAACAAGTACCATGCTTTCCCATTGTGCAGATGATCTTCCATCCGATGTATAAACTGTCCAATTATTTCTTTTATCTGTAAAAATCTTTGCTGATCCCATATTTATCATTGGCTCAATTGTAAATATCAGTCCTGGCACTAACAGCATACCCGTTCCTGCCTTAGCCACATAGCTTACCCAAGGGTCTTCATGAAACCGCAATCCAATACCATGACCGCCGATCTCTCTTACAACTGAGTAACCATTCTTTTTCGCATGGTCATTTACCACCTGTCCAATATCACCAAGAACAGTCCATGGACACACTTGTTGTATCCCAACTTCCATACACTCTTTAGCTACTTTTACAAATCGCCGCTTTTCTTTTGAAACATCACCAATACAAAACATACGGGAGGAATCGGAAAAAAATCCATTGTATATAGTGGACACATCAACATTAACAATATCTCCATTACGCAAAGTTTCATAGCAAGATGGGATTCCATGGCATACCACATTATTGATTGACGTACAAACGCTTTTGGGATAACCGTTATAATTAAGCGGAGCAGGAATGCCCCCAAGCGACTTTGTCTTACTGAAGGTAAGACGGTCTATTTCTTCTGTGCTGATACCCTCAACGATATGACCGCTTATGTAGTCGAGAATTTCTATATTGATTTTGCCACTTTCCCGAATCCCCTCTATTTGTGATTTTGTTTTAAGTAAGGTGTGTGTTGGCGTTACATAACCTTCATCATTTCTCCCGATCTTACCTGTCATAATATGCTCCTTAGATATAGATTGAGAGTGGACAAACTGCTATAATCCGTAGTATCGTTTTCTATATTGAGTGGGTGTACACTCATACGCTTTTACGAACGCTCTTGATAAAGACTCCGATGAAGAATAGCCACATTCAAATGCTATATCAATTATCTTATCATCAGAAGACACAAGCAGACGAACAGCTGCCTCAAGTCTACATTTAGCCACATATTGCTTATAGGTGATACCGACATGCTCACGAAACTTAGCCGAGCAATAATAATGAGAGTATCCCACATGAGATGACATACTCTCTAGCGTAGGATTTTCCATTGCGTTAAATATCAGAGCCATTATACAAAAGCCGTTTTATCTTTCTTGTTATACCCCGCTCTTTCCCTTACAACTGTTTTTTTCTGAATATCAAAACTGCTGATACAATAAAAAACAACGAAAGGATACTGGCAATCCATATACAATAATAAAGAGACGATGCCTCTACCGTATCAGTTATCAAATCCATGTTTTTTGAGGCAAGAGAAAGCGGATTATATTTATATGCAGCAGGTATTATATTGCAAAGCATACAGATAACTACCCCGACTCCGGTTATGAGCAAGCATCCGTAATTGTTTTGAGCGAGCGTAGCCGAGAACATTAGCAATGCCAGCAGGAATATTCCAAATAGCCACAGGCAAAAAACCGAAAATAATAAATTTACTATTTCGTCGCTTGGAAAAAGATATATCGTGTATCCCCAAGTCACAAGAAATGAAATAATAATACTCGTTGTCCAAATCAGCGACATGCAAGTGTATTTAGAAAGGATGACTGCCCCGCGCGATAATCCTTTTGTCAGCATATTGATCAAAGTTCCTTTCGACAATTCTGTTCCCAATATGCCACTGAAGACAACCACCATCATGATTAGGCCCATCTGAGAAATATTTTTGAAAAACTGCGTCCAAGAGTCAAATGCGGTCGGCTCGGCAAGGGTGATGGTCATCCCCTCCGGCATAAGCGCATTAAGAAGGTCAGGTGTCATCTTAGCTGTGAGTGGATTCATTATCCCGAAAACCAAAAACACTAACAGCATAATAAGCATTTTATATGTTCGTATATTTTCAAGAAACTCTTTTTTAAGAAAGGCAATATAATTATTCATTTCGACCTACCACCTCCGTAAATAAGCTTTCTAATGTCGGCTCCATTACCTCAAACTTTACCGGCAAAATCTGCCGTTTAGCCAATAGATTAATCAGAAAATGACCTCCGGCTTTTGTATCTGCAACGGTGATGGTCAATGTATTTTCATTATGTGATAGATTTATCGACGGCTGCTTTAATTCTTCACAATCAGCAAAAAGAGAGAGTTCATCACTATTCGCAAACTCTATGACAAAACCATTATGCCTATGGCGCTCCTTTATATCTGCAAGTGTACCGCATAAAGCCAGCTTTCCCTGATGCAGAACCGCAACGCGATCACATACCCTTTCCACATCTGATAGGATATGGGTAGAAAACACAACGGTTGTTTTTCCCTTAATCGTAAGCAGGATATCAAGGATTTCCTTTCTGCCAATCGGATCAAGTGCTGATGTCGGTTCGTCACAAATCAACAGCTTGGGCTCATTTAACAATGCCTGAGCTATTCCAAGGCGTTGCTTCATACCGCGTGAAAAACTGTTTATTCTTCGTTTTTCATCTTCAAGCCCCACAAGTGAAAGTAGTTCCTCTCCTTTTGTTTTAATCTGAGCTCTAGATAAGCCGGTAATTTCCCCGCATAACTTCAGGTATTCCATCGGGTTCATGTATCCATAAAATTCAGGAACATCAGGAAGGTATCCTACGTTACGGTTTGTTTTCGTTTCACCATAAGATACTTTCTCACCACATACGATTACGTTGCCGCTGGCAGCTGTCAATAATCCAAGCACAATTTTCATTGTCGTCGTTTTACCTGCGCCATTTTTCCCTACGAAACCAAATATAGAATGTTCGGGAACCTCCATGTCCAATCCATCTAACACCATATGGCTTCCAAAACTTTTATAAAGCTGTTTAATTTCCAAGATACCCATTATTCTTCTCCTCTGCCAAGCACAAAATATAAGATGGGACCAATAAACTGAAACAGACATACAACTATGATCCACATTATCTTATTTCCAAAACGGTAATGGGGGTGTTTGAAGATTTGAACAAGCGCAATAGCTGCAAAAACTATCTGCGCAAGAATAAGCGGAACAAGAAAGGGTAAGTATTCCCACAATAACTCCATATTAACATCCTCCTTTTTGGTAAAACTCTCTTGTTAATTACATTTTACCGAAAGACAGAGAAATAAACAATCGATTTGCGGTTGATTTCAGTTGAATAAATCAACCCCTAGGAAACAAAACCATTAACCTGCAATACCCGTATCACTAGAGGTTTTTGCTAGTTTATTATTGTCAGCATTTTCTGAATGTCCTCGGCAGCCATCTCTACCTTTGATTTTTCAATAAGAATATTGCCGCCGGTCATTATATAAGATGGGAAAACTCTTTTATCCTCGTAAAATAATTCGCTGTTTCGCAATTTATAGGTTGAAATCGATGGTACGGCATTTTTCTTCGTTTTCGCTTTGGTAATCATGTTAAAAGCCTTTTTTGCCACATCACCCATCAACATAATAACCTTTAGATTTGGGAATAAGCCAATTTCGTGCTCTAGTACAGGCACACATTTTTCAATCAGTTCTCTTGAAATCGTAGTATCCGTTTTCGGCACTTTTACCGCATTAGTGATATAAATACCCGCTGCAATTATATCATCTATGGAATCGGCCCTAAAACCGGCTTTTTCAAATAAAGGCAACGTCGTCGTTAAGTAATCCGGAGGGGTATTGGCACCATAAAAATCATCAGCCGGATTATTCGGCACGACTTCGTTAATCATGATTGCCCTTATCTTTTCAGTGTCAAGAGTTATGTCCGGCAAACGCATTTCTAAACTAAACGGATCCTCAAATTTTGTAAGTGCTTCTCTCATGTTCAATTTCATGAATTTTATCGTCCTTTCTTAACTTATCTGTGGTATTATTGTAATCACAGACACTTGTTCTGTCAAGTAAAAGGAACGGCTTGCCTGAAGATCATTATAAAAACAGCAATGAGTGTGAAATATTAAAGCCTCATGGCATGTTATGATGTTGGAAGATCCCTATTTGGTCTCTTCCGCTTCCGCTTCTGCTTTTGTCTTTTGTAGCGTTCCCCAGGGGTGGTTGGGCGGCGCATAGATAGAATACAGCTTTAGCGGTTTGTTCCCCGTATTTGTTACATTATGCCATGTACCGGCCGGTACAAAAATGGCGAAATCATCATATGCTGGCTGCTTGAAATACAAACAGTCTTTATTTTTTCCCATTTGAACCAAGCCCTGACCGTCCTCAATGCGCAGGAATTGATCAACATTTGGATGAATCTCCAGACCAATATCCTCACCGACAGGAATACTCATCAAGGTCAGCTGCAAATGATTTCCCGTCCATAAAGCTGTACGGAATGTATTGTTGTGCAATGTTGCCTTCCGGATATCCACAACAAACGGATTCGGGCCGTAATCCGATATTACGGCAGGAGGATACGGCTGTTGCGACGAATACGTATTATTTCTCCGCACGTCATAATAATTATTATACAAGCGACTCACAACTCCATTTCATTACTTTATAAACATCATATGAGAAATTGTTTTTAATGTTACAATTCACTCATTTAAAGGTTCTCCCGAATAAAGCAAATAATTCTATCTTTACAAACCTTTAAATATGTGTTACCGTGTTATCAAGCTACTATTTTGCACTGCACGGAAGCTACAGTACAAACTGAGCAGGCGATGGACTTTCGGGTTCATAGGGCCGGGCCGCGATCATGCGGCAGCAGATGAGTGATACACACATCTGTGGGACAGTAATATGTTCCACAGATGTGTTTTTTTATACATCGGAACATATACTGGGTTAGTAAGGTGCCATAGAGCTATCTTAGAAGAAGCCAAAAGGCAATAAATGGAGGTAGTCCTTATGACAAACAGAAAAATCAAAGCCGATGGGTTAACGACCGCTGAAGCGAAATCTCTTCAACTAAAACATGGTAAGAATGAACTTTCTCCGCAAAAAAAGAGAAGCTTCGCAAGAAAGACGCTGAATATCGTATGCGAGCCGATGTTCATGCTATTAATTATCGCCGCAATTATTTACTTTATCCTTGGTGAGCCGCGTGACGGGTTGATTATGCTTGTCTTTGTCATCGGCATCATTAGCATTGACGTCATTCAGGAATGGAAAACAGACAAGACGCTGAACGCTTTGAAGGACTTATCTGCACCGCACATCAATGTCCTGCGTGATGGAAAAGAAATACAGATTGCCAGTGCCGACCTTGTTCCCAGTGATATTATGATGATTCACGAGGGCATTAAAATCCCGGCAGATGGTATTGTGGTCAGATGTAATGATTTATGTGTTGATGAATCCTCACTAACCGGTGAAGCTGAGGGCGTGTGGAAGATTCCGACTGCGGACGCCGAAGAATCGGCAGACTATTGGCGCAGGGATTACTGCTATGCGGGAACGCTTGTCACGCAAGGTTCCGGCACGATATATGTTGATAAAATCGGTGCCGCTACCGAATATGGCAAAATAGGAACTAACGTAGCCGAAGCACCGGACGAAGACACTCCGCTTCAAAAACAAACCAGTAGCCTTGTCAAGCTGTGCGCCGGTATTGCCGCTGTTTTGTTCGTGCTTGTGGGCGTGGTGACATGGTTTAATATTCCCGACCATGCTTTTGGGGATCGTCTTATTGAAAGTATCCTGTCCGGCATCACGCTGGCTATGGCTATGATACCCGAAGAATTTCCGGTCATCTTAACAGTATTCCTTTCAATGGGTGCATGGCGGTTGGCAAAAAAGCAATCTCTTGTTCGTAGACTTCCGTCCGTTGAAACACTTGGAGCGGTATCAGTTTTATGTGTTGATAAAACCGGCACTATCACTATGAATCAAATGACCGTTCAAAGGACATGGGCAGTTGACGGCGATGAACACCAGCTTTGCGAAACGATGGGGCTTGGTTGCGAAACGGATGCCTATGATCCGATGGAAAAAGCCATGCTTGCCCATTGCGATAAACTCGGTATTTCACCGGAGCATTTATTTGGCGGGGAGCTTGTTAGTGAATACGCTTTTACGAACGAAACGAAAATGATGGGGCATGTCTGGAGCAGAAATGGAGCACTTATCATAGCTGCAAAAGGCTCGCCCGAAAGCATTTTAACGATATGCAACCTTTCAGAAAAAGAACAAGAAGTCATCCAACATAAGATTACCGAGTTTTCAAAAGAAGGCTTGCGTGTAATCGCCATTGCCGCCGCAAACCCAAAGAGCGAGTCAGATATTCCGGCAAACCTGGCTAATTGCGCCTTAACCTTTTACGGGCTCATAGGACTTGCCGACCCGCCGAGGGAATCCGTTAAAAACGACATCGCCGTCTGCAACAAAGCGGGTATTCGGGTTGTTATGATAACTGGCGATAATGGCATAACTGCCGCTTCGATCGCAAAGAAAATCGGCATGAAGAATTGCGACAACATCATCACGGGTGATATGCTTGAAAGCATGCCTGATGAGGAACTTCGTGAGAAAATCAAGACTACCAGCATCTTCTCACGCGTTATACCTGAACATAAAATGCGTATTGTTAAGGCGTTTAAAGATAATGGAGAGATTGTGGCCATGACAGGCGACGGTGTCAATGATGCGCCTGCGTTAAAATATGCCGACATCGGTATTGCAATGGGCAAACGTGGCAGTGAAGTATCCCGTGAGGCGGCAGACCTTATTCTTATGGATGATAATTTCTCTACCATTGTCGATACGATAAAGGATGGGCGCAGGATTTACGACAACATCCGTAAAGCGGTTGGATACGTCTTTACCATCCATATTCCGATAGCTTTTACGTCTTTGCTTGCGCCGATGATGGGAATTGCCCCCACATGCCTGATGCTGCTGCCTCTACACGTTGTTTTGCTGGAATTGATTATCGACCCGACATGCTCTATTGTTCTGGAACGACAGCCGGCAGAAACAGACATTATGGATCGTGATCCGCGCAACCCAAAAGAAAAGCTGCTAAACGCCAAGACACTATTTAAAAGTATTCTTCAGGGTTTGACAATTTTTGCAGCTTCTTTCGGCACATATTACTATATACTGGCTCAAAATGCGGATAACGCACCTGTAGCCAGGACTATGGGGCTTGCTATTGTCATGCTTGCTAATCTGCTTTTAGTGCAGGTCAACAGCTCTGACACGGATAGCGTTATCGTTTCGTTTAAACGTCTGGCAAAAGACAAAGTCATGTGGGCAGTGAACATATTTACTTTGTTGGGTTTGGGAGTTATTCTTTACACTCCGCTAGGCAGCTTCTTAAAGCTTGCACCGCTCTCACTGGGACAATTCTTTACCGTTCTTGGATTCGCAATCATATCTGTTTTATGGTACGAAATAGTAAAGCTGGTAAAAAGGGCTTCATGATCTTGATTAGCTGAAACGTTACTTCTCACTGACCGAATATCTCTTTAGACTGTATCATATTTTCGTACACCGCAACCCCAAACGGACAGCGTTTCTCACATGCGCCGCACCCTGTACACTCGCTTGCCGTATGTGGCAAAACTGCATAATGCTCACGCACCGTTTCGGGGATTGCCCCCTGTGCTTTGGCGAGGTTCAAGAATTTGGTGACCGTTGCCACGTCAATACCCTGAGGGCATGGCGCACAGTGGCCGCAGTACATACAGTGCCCCTGCCAGCTAATCTTAGGGAAAGATGCAAAAGCGGCGGCATAATCCTTTTCATTGTCTGACGCAGTTGTATAAGCAAGGCTTGCTGAAAGTTCCTCCAATGACCTGACGCCAGATAACACCGTCGCCACTGCAGGGCGGTCAAGTGCATAGTGGATACATTGATTTACAGTCAACGCCTTTCCGGCAGGCGAATCATTACTTAACAAATCGCCGCCGCCAAACGCCTTCATAACGGTGATGCCGACATCAAGGCGCTGACAAGTTTCATATAGTTTTTGACGGTCTGCGTCCATATTAAGGAGCGGTTTTTCATAGCTTTTCTCTGCCCAAAGCTTTTCAATATCCTCATCACCAGGCTGTAAGTCATAGCAAGGATTGACGCTGAACATCAACACATCGATCAATCCGCTTTCCACCGCTTCTAACGCCGCAAAGGGATTGTGGCTGGAGAGACCGATATGCCGGATTTTGCCAGCGGCTTTCAAATCCTTGGCATATCGCATAATTTCACCGCTTGCAATCCTGCGCCATGTATCTGTCGAATCAACAAAGTGGATCATGCCGATATCGATATAGTCTGTTTTTAGATTTTTCAGCATAGTTTCAAATGCTGTTTTAACTTCGTTTATATTTCGTGTGCATTTATACTGCCCCTCTTGCCAAATCGTGCACAGATGAGCTTGCAGTATAAATTGCTCTCTTTTCCTGTGTAAAACATTGCCGATTCGGCTGTGCAAGTCAGGATTAGGGCTATACAAATCCATGCAATTGACACCGGCATTAAGAGCGATATCAAACATCTCATTTGTAAAGGCTTCATCGCGCCCGTTAAAGCCTTCGCAGCCAAGTCCGATTTCACTGACTTTCAGACCGGTACGTCCAAGTTCACGATAATTCATTGAGTTACCCTCCTGTGATTTCTATTTACCTACCATACGCATATGCTCCGGGGAATATCTCTCACCGGAAACAGGTATGTTATTGAGAATATTTGTTAGTTTAGAAATGTCGTCTGCGGATAGCTCCACATAAGCCGCACTCAGATTCTCCTGTAAACGGTCAAGTTTTTTTGTGCCGGGAATCGGGACAATCCATGGTTTTTGTGCAAGCAGCCACGCAAGTGCAAGCTGTGCGGGCGACAATTCCTGCTCGATGGCAAAGGCTTTGACAGCATCCGCAACCGTCTGATTTGCCGCCAGGCTTTCTGGATTATTAAAACGTGGAATAGAGCGCCGGATATCATTATCAGCGAAGGTCGCATCTTTTGTTACAGTGCCTGTTAAAAACCCCTTGCCGAGCGGGCTAAACGGTACAAAGCCGATACCCAGTTCTTCCAAGGTGGGCAGCACCTCCTGCTCCGGATTACGATACCACATCGAATATTCGCTCTGCACTGCTGTCACTGGGAATAATTTATGCGCTCGCTTGATGGTCTTAACACCGGCTTCAGAAAGCCCCCAATGCAGGATTTTGCCTTCCTGTGCCAGTTCCTTCATTGTTTCAGCCACTTCCTCAATCGGCACATTGGGATCAACCCGATGCTGGTAGTAGAGGTCAATATAATCCGTACGTAATCGTTTTAATGAACCCTCGATTGCTCTGCGGATTGTCGCCGGACGGCTATCTAAACCGCAAACCTTGCCATTTTGGATATCCCAGCCGAACTTTGTCGCAATCACAACCTGTTTGCGGCATGGTTCTAATGCTTCGCCCACTAATTTCTCATTGTCATAAATGCCATATATTTCTGAAGTATCAAAAAATGTCTCTCCCATATCTACCGCTTTGCGGATTAGCTCGATCATTTCACTTTTTTCCGGGAATGGTGGGTAGCTCTGGCTCATACCCATGCAGCCAAGACCGATTGCAGAAACCTCCAGTCTGGCCTGCCCTAATTTTCGTTGCTTCATAATCTATACTCCTCCATTCTTATTTTGATTTTTTCGCCGCTTTATCTATGCTCAAATATCGTAACAGCTTCTTTCAGCAAATCTCTGATTGGCAGATGCTGATTTTTGTAAATTTTCTTGACAACAGGATCAGCACGTCATATATTATTATAATACCTAGAGTTAAGTTTAAGTCAAGATATTTTTGTAAAATTCATAAGGTATGGTTTGAATCGGAGTTGAAATTTTATGAGATTCACCTTTGTTTCCTGATACATCATATTATTCCTTAAGAAGGTCGAGCACGCAGATTGCCGCAGCTTCAGGATTAGAATCCTTAAGCTGGCTTTCAGAGTGCGAAAAACTCAGGCAAGCAGGAATAACAGAACAAAAGCAATCAGGAGAAATACAGTTCCTGAAAATAAACGAAGGTTGTCTATGTGGAGTGCCGGAAGAAATTTTTTGTGAAATATCGCTTACGGCAGCAGAGAATACCCATAACCCGCTTTTATTCCTAAATGGATATACGAACGGCTGTACAGGATACCTCCCTACTGCAGAAGAATGGGAGAAAGGTGGATATGAAACACTTTATAGTTATCTATCGTACTATCAATTTCATGGGCATGTAATGCCATTTCGCGCAAACACGGCAGAACAAATTATTAAGTTGGTTTCAAGCTCTTGGATAGAGCTAAGTATAATATGACTGTTGTTAGGAGGAAAAGTTTATGTTTATTATCATGTTAATTATCCCAGCTCTTATCTTATCTGTCGTTATAATTTCACTTCTTTTATTTAGCATTCTGATGATTGTAGTAAGCGCTTTGGGCGGAGCTTCAACTGCTTTGTTTATTAAAAATAAAACAGCAAGGAAGTTACTTTTTGTTGGATTTTGTATTTTATCCTTTATTGGTTTATTGTTTTTAATCCCATTTGTCTCAATATATGCACAATTACCGGAGCTTTTTTACACGCTTGCGACTGTTGTTGCTTTTGTCTGTATTGGAATACTTTCCGTTGCAGGATTTAGATATTCAACCACCATTCAAAATAAAATTGGGAAGACAGTTTTAAGCGTCGTGTTTGGCTTTATACTCGTTATAGCAGTATCTTTTACCATTTTTATACCGGTCTTAAGAGGGTTTTTCATGTCTTCTTAGTCTTTGCAGGCGTCTTATCAGAAAAACAGGAGGTAAAACTTGCTTTCAATTGAACCAACTCATACTAACACCTTGCTTCTTAATAATGCCGTCTTAAGGCTCTTGCCTAACACTGCCACTAAACCGATCTTAACAATAGCCACTGGGATGAAAGGCAGCACGCAAGCAATAAAAGCGGTTTTCAAGTCGCTGGACATAACCACCGTGAAATAAATCATGCCGCAGAGATAATTGATAACTGCGCCAGCTAAAAGCCCACACACTAACCAAATTTTATTGTTTTTACTATCTCCGATTCCAGCAGTTAAAGCCATAAGGGGAAAGGAAAGGATAAAACCGCCTGTTGCACCGAGAACAATACTTAAGCCCCCTGCAAACCCTGCAAAAACAGGAAAACCTATTGCGCCAAGCAACACATAAATTAAAACTGAAAACGTGCCTTTTTTTGTACCAAGTACTACTCCGGCAAGCGGAATTGCAAATGTCTGCAATGTCATAGGTACGCCGTATGGCATGGGGATACTTAATTGAGCGCAAGCGGTAATAATCGCTGTAAAAATCCCTATGTAACAGAGGTCGCGAATTGATAATTTTTTTGTACTCATCATCACTACTCCTATATATTTTTTATTTAATATACATCAGAAAAGCAATATTGTCAACCCGAACATAATAATGGTTTACAACAACTGCTTAGCTATGCGTTTAGCTTTTATCTATAATCTATTCCTTGCCTGGACAGGCAATGAATCACTAAACTGTCGATAATAATAGGTGAATAAACTCATCATACGTTTTTGTATTCAAAAGCAGATCAAAGTATTTATTATTTAAGATAAGTTCTGTTACAAACTCAAAAATATTTCGAAACAGAATTCTATCTTCTTCTTTAATGGCCAACATAAAGATGATGCTCACTTTAGTGCCGTTCCAGTCAATCCCTTTCGGATGTATGGAAATTGCGATTGCGGTAGATTTAGAGCACATTTCCAACGGATGAGGAATAGCAATATTCGTATAGGCACTGGAACTGATAGCTTCTCTTTTATAAAGCTTATCTTTAAATGTTACATCCACATAGCCGCCATCCAAAAGCTCCTTTGACATATATTCAATTGCATCATTTTGGTTTTGGAATGGCGGATTATAAAAAAACAAATCCTTATTAAATAAATATTTTAGTTTGTTTTCCAGTGTTGTTTTCGCACGATCCTTATTAACCTCGTCAATCATATGCACAACTTCCCCGATATCCTTGTTCGTAAAATAACCGGAGATTTGGATGTGTGGCTTTTTCGGATATGGCTTAATCGGTACTGTTGAAATAATACAATCGTAATCGAGGCAATTATCCAGCTCATCCTGAGATGTGATGATGCCAGACAGTATTACACTGTTATCAAAGATAGCATGAATGCGCTTTACTAATTTCAATTGGCTGGAATAATAATTCGGACATAAAATAACTACTTTTACCTTCTCTAAAAGTGCCTTCTGCTCTTCAATTAACATCCCGATATGTATTGCTATGTAGGATATCTCATCCTCAGAGGCTACCATGCCTTTTTCTTGTGTAATAATATTTGCAATGAAGACTGAAATATCATAGATATAAGGATAGGTATTTTTAATACTCAATAACTGAGGATTTCGAAGTGAAATATCATTTTCCATGCGTATCAACATGTTTCTCAGGTGTAAAGCAAAACGGATTATAAAATCATGATTATTTAGATTAATGTTAAAGGTATCTCTTACTTTTTTCTGGATAATCTCTACTAAATCACAGATTTCCTCTCCGACAATGGACTGAAGTTTAGATATGTCCAATACATTCATTTGATCTATGTTTTCATTCATGATACGTGTCATCAGAATCAGAGAAAGATCATTGCATTCATTCTCCGTAAAATGCACAGGAAAATATTGTTCTAGCTTTTCGCATATTTGTTGAAGCAGTAATGTGATATGTGCCGGAATGTGAACAGATCCGACATTCCCTGCATGTTCCGGATTTGATGAATTAATTAAGGATCGTTCCATTGTAATGCCGATATGTAATATGAAATTCAACAATGAGAAATCGTCAATAAAGTATTGATTCTGCAATATAGTGTCAGATACTACATGCTTAATAATCTTCAAATCGATATTCGGAAGATACGTTTGAAGAAGCTCCATACTGCTAAAAAAGTCCTTTGTTTCATTATGAATAAGATGAGCAATTATCTTTTTTTTATTTTTTTCCAGTCCAGCGATATAGGCACAGTTATTCTTTGTTTTAAAGACTAAGTCAAATTCGCCTAAACTAGCTTTGATTTTTCCAATTTCATTTGACAGTGTGATTGGCGAGATGCATAATTCTTCTGCCAGCACATCTAAGTCTTTCTCCTGTTGATTTAAAAGTAACGTCTTTAGAATATAAGCCATCCGGCCCTCGGCCGTCTGCGGAATATTTACAGCGTCTGTATTTAATATAGTATAAAGACGATTTTTCTCTGTTATCAAAAACCCTTCTCTGGATGAGGTAATTAATTCTGCATATTCTGCATTAATATTGGACACATATGTCTTGACCGTGCGGACAGAGCAATCCAGATTTCTGGATATTTGGGATGCTGTTACCCAATCATCCTGCTCTCCTATAAATCTTAATAACTGATATTCTTTCTCCCGCATATACTCCACCCCTGACGATGAGCTCTTTCATCATGTAATAGGACGTATTTTCCTATTACATGAAACGCTCCGCTTTGGATGCGCACTACGGCGTAATAGGAAGATATCGCAAACTCTTTGTTCACTCTTCCAATTTATTATAGAAGATATCACTTTCAAATTCAAGCATACTATTTGCACCTTAAAAGTGCAAATTTAAAAATATACATTTAAATGAATATTAATTATAATTGAGTCAAGGTTGAAAAACCTAATCTTGCAAGAGAAATATGATAGAGAAAGTTTAGAGGTAAGAAAATGAATGATGAACATGTACAAGAGATTATGAATATTATTTCTCATAGTGGATTAGCTAAGGGTTTAATGTTCCAAGCACTATCAGCAATAAAAGAAGGGAACAATGATGAAGCAGATAAAAATATGAAACAAGCTGACGAGGAACTTGTTATTAGTCATCAAGCCCAAACAAATTTGTTATTTTATGATGCTGAACACAACGATTTAAATGTGACGCTATTAATGGTTCATGCTGCCGATCATCTCAGCAGTGCTGAGACAACGCGAGATTTTATAAATGTGATTATTGAAATTTTTAAGGGAGGTAAACATGAATAGAATTATTCTTTTGTGTCAAAATGGAGCAAGTACAGGATTGTGTGTAAAAAAAATGAAGGAGTACGTAAAAAGCGAAAACTTGAATTTAGAAATCGAAGCGTATTCATTTACTCAACTTCCCAATATTATCGACGTGGCTGATTGTTTACTTTTAGGTCCACAAATTGGATTTAAGTTAGATGCGTTTAAAAAGGAGTATCCAAAGCAAGCTCATAAATTTGATGTAATTGATGCAATGGATTTCGGTATGCTAGATGGTGAAAAGATTGTAAAAGAATCACTAGGTATAATCAATAAATTTAATGATGAAAAGGAGAAATAATGGAAAAATATATCAAAAAAATTCAAACGCTTATGATGCCGCTAGCTAATAAGCTTTCAACCTTTCAGTTTTTAAATGCATTAGGAAGAACATTTCAGATTCTGCTTCCAATAATCATTATTGGATCATTTGCTGCATTGGGAGCATTTATAGATATTCCAGCATGGCAAAGTTTCATAGCCAACAATGGAATGGGTACTATTTTTATGACTGTTCAGTCGGTCACGTTGAGTATTATAGCATTGTATGTCTTAGTGGTATTATCCTATATTTATGCAAATGAACTTAAAATCAATGCAACATCTGCAAGTATGTTGGCTGTAATGGCATTCTTGATTCTTACACCGACGGAATTATATACGTCAATTCCAACTGAATGGCTAGGCTATCAAGGGTTGCTTGGTGTAATGATTGTTTCGGGTTTAGTGCCACTGTTGTATAAGTTTTTGCTTGATAAGAATATCTATATAAAAATGCCTAAGGGGGTTCCAAGTATTGTTGAGGATTCATTTGGTTCTATTATTCCAGCTTTCGTTATCATAGTTATTACTGTGACTTTTTCTCAAATAATAGGGAAAACATCATTTGGGAATTTTCACAATATCGTATATTCATTAATTCAGCAGCCACTTACCGGAATTGGTTTGTCATACCCTAGCTATTTATTCATTGCTCTTCTATCTTCTTTACTTATGTTCTGTGGAATACACGGAAGTGTAATCTCTGGCTTGCTCACTCCACTAACAATGGCAGCAGGAGCAGAAAATTTAGTCGCTCTTGCCGCAGGAGAGCCTTTACCTAATATTATAACAACTTCCTTTCAACTATTCACTATGCCTGGTGGATTTGGAGGAACGCTAGGTCTGACATTTTTACTATTATTTTCTGCACGCTCAAAGAGATTAAAATCACTTGGAAAGATTTCATTTGTTCCGGCAGTGTTCGGAATCAATGAGCCGTTAATATTTGGAGTTCCAATTTTACTAAATCCATTACTATTGATTCCGTATTTACTAACTCCCATCATTTGTATATCAGTCAGTTATTTTAGTATCTTGTCTGGACTAGTTCCTCGGTTAAGTGGAGTAGAAGTAAACTGGACGATACCTCCAGTAATTTCAGGATTCTTAGCTCAAGGATGGCAGGCAGCAATTCTTCAAGTATTTCTGATTCTCATTACGATAGTAGTTTGGTATCCGTTCTTCAAGATTATTGATCGCCAAGCCGTTGCAGAAGAAGAAATAAGTATTGATAAATAGTTCAAAAATAAGTATTCAATAGTGGGGATAAATATATGTTTGATTACAAAACAATTATAATAAACTATTTAAAAAGACTACAAAATAATGATATTGTGGGACTGCAAAATTTATTAGAGGAGGATGTTAGTTTGAATTATTCAAATTTCCCGTCTTCTAGTAGTAAAAATTGTTTAGAAATAATCTCCAAATGGAACAATAACTTCGAAGTGAAAACAGTTCAAGTATCTGGGTTTTTGCAATACTATGACGAGGCAAATGTACATATCTTGCTTGACGCTCATAATTTGGTTGCAAATGAAAATAACACAGAAATTTTCCCGTTTCTATATGGTGGAAAATATATTTTTTCTATTAATGAGAGAGGCAAGATCTATAAAGTGGACTATAATTTGATGTATATAAGTGAAAACACAATATATGCTCAAGACTTTTGGGATAATCATTCTCTTAGAATCAGGAAACTTAAGAATAATATTTCAATAGAAAAGTGTATTTCATTCATATATCGTCAAGAAGCTAAAAGTGAGATCGTGAAATCACTAACAAAATTGTTCTTTCATTGTATAGATTCTCATGAGTTTTCAATTATTAGTTTAATGATAGCCGAAAAGTTTGAGATTACTCGATTTAAAACAATGAAATTAGGCATTATTAAGGCTAATAAGGAAAATCTTGAGGGATTTATTAAAGAATGTAATGCATATTATGATTTAGATACATATAGCATAAAAATCAACAGAATACTCTCTGAAGATGAAAAGTATATAGTACATGCCCAACACTTGACTCCCCAAAGAGTTGGAACGAAAAAATTGAATGTTGCAACGAAATTCCATTCCTTTTTTGATGAGGATATCATTTTAGAATTTGTAGAAGAAAACAATCGTATTTTGTTGGAAAATGTGAAATTTGATAAGAATGTTGATATTCACTATAATGGTTTTCAAGTATTAGACCAAGATAAAGAAAGTTGAGCTTATTATGAACTATATGAATAATTATATAAATTTCTATAAGGGTGAAAATAGAAAAGAAATATACAAACTATTTTATACTTTCATGGAGGCAATACGAGTTGATGATGATGAAACTTTAAAGCGAATTCTACATAAAAATTGCACCGCTGAATTAAGCACGACAGGTTGTCATAAAGGGCTACCAGCAATTATCCACTCTCTTAGATGGCCAGGTCCAAGCATGAATATTAGGCGCAATACTTTTTGGAATTTTGTATCTAGAAGTAATGAAAATCGATCCCAAAGCTATGCATATTCGCAATGCGTATATGCAATAAAAAATGAAAAATACGTTTATCCCTTTGTGTTTGGAGGACATTACTGTTTGTCTTATGTAAAAGATGAGTTTGATAATTGGAAAATAATAAGCATAAAATATGATCTAGTATTTGAATCCGGAAATAATTGCTTTGTCAAAGATAAATGGAAGTTAATTGATTACAATCGATATTATGGTCATAAACCAGTGATTCGCCATTATTTAGATGCGCCTTGGGAAGTAATTACTGATGACGTAGAAGAGCAAAGCGAAGAAGAAGTGATAATGGAAATACTCATGCTTGCAAATTATGTTGAAGACACTGGTGCTTTTGAAGAACTGCATAAATACTATACTCATGATTTTGTGGTTGATTTATCTGCCCGTAAAAACAAGACAAAGAATAGCGATATTAGTTCAGGTCAAAAATTTGTTGGTATTACACCACTTATTGATTTTGTAAAGGAAAAATCACATAAAGAGCCCAAATTACAACATACGATATGTTATGGTGACTTAGAGGTGCGTGGAGAAGAAGCAAGAGCGTGGGCTTTTAGAAGCGAATATAATAGGCTGTACAATAGAATATATACTGTGGACAATATACATTCAAGTGTAACTACACTTTATTTTGACATTCTATTCAGAAAGGAAAATAATGAATGGAAGATTTCATCTATCGGGAGTTATCCAATGGTCAAGTTTATGCCTCTCGATGATGATTGTTTACAATATGACGACTATATATGCAATGGCGTTAAATGGTCAAAATACTCTAAGGATGAGATTGTTAGTACCGAAAATTGTATTTATTAGCTATGAACTATCTGGAAGTGCTTAATGCTTATGATATTAGAGTTCCGTGAGTCCTGGATAGAGTGAAAAATGATGGGGTAGTGCTTTAAGGCTTCATCGTTGAATGACATACTTGAAAATATTGATGCCCACAAGGCTGTGGAAACGTCAAAGATTTTTATTAAAAACCTGTAAAAAAGGATTAAAACCGACTTGGATATTTCTGAAATTATTGGATTAGTATTTCATCTCAGCTGTGCACTGGATCGACTTGCAGTGGGGGAATTGGCATCCTCCTTTACCGAAAAGGCTGAATTCATTAGGGAAAACAGGGTTTTATACAAGGCGGTCAGGGATGAAACACTAATTATCGAACAGGAATTTAGTGTTTTATTTCCAGATGATGAAATCTGCCATTTGATGAATCTTTTGCATCAAAAAATAATTTTTTAGCGAAAAAACATTAAAACTCCTACTTCTGCGGTTGAAGTAGGAGTTTTGTTTTCTTTAAGAAATGAAGGGATGGATTAGTGTTTTGGCATGGATTTTGCAATATATAATATTGTGTTAAGAAGGACAAAAAGAAGGAAAGGAGTAATGCAAGATGAAAATTGTCATAACAAATAATTATCAGGAAATGAGTTCCTTGGCTGCATCGGTGGTGTTGGGAAAAATGATGGAACAGGGCAGGGTAAACCTCTCTTTAACTGCCGGAAGCACGCCGAAAGGAACTATATTATGTGCCGACAGGAATCAACCCACAAAACATCCATGAGCTGAATGCCTCCAACTATGAAAATTTTGATAAAGTACTGAAACAGGACGGCGGACTGGACTTCATCCTGCTGGGAATAGGGAGTGACGGGCATTTCTGTGGGAATATTCCTGAAAACACGGAATTCCATAAAGAGACATATGCAGTTGATTTAATTCCGGGAAGTGAAACCTACCAGATATTGACGGACTTAACCGGAAAGACCCTAGGAAAAAAAGCGGTGACGTTTGGACCAAAGACGGTCATGCATGCAAGGCAGGTGGTATTGATTGCAAATGGTGCCAGTAAGGCCAGCATATTGAAAAAGGCCTTGGTAGGACCGGTTGATAAAAATGTGCCGTCCTCCATATTGCAATTGCATCCTAATTTTACAGTGATCATGGATGAGGCAGCAGCAGTTGAACTAAAAAAATAAAGGGAGGTCTCTTGCATGGAAATAATCATCACAAGAACGTATGAAGCACGGATTTCCCGTCCACGGTATTAAGGATGCGCCCAAATTTCACTTTGATTATGAATGCAGAAGCAGCAAGTGAATCGGATAGTTATTATTAATTAAGGAGGAATAAAGAACATGGATTATGAAGAAATCATCATGCGGTTAATTGTGACGGCTGGAACATCCAGAAACCATGGAATGAATGCTATTGCCCAGGCCCATGAGGGGCAGATGGAGGAGACCCTTAAGCTGATTGCTTCTGCACGGGAGGAGGCCACAAATGCCCACCATTACCAGACCGAGCTAATACAAAAGGAGGCGACTGGAGAAAATTTCGAAATCACATTATTAACCGTGCATGCGCAGGATCATTTGATGAATGCGATGACAGTCATTGATTTGGCAGAAGAATTTGTAAAATTATATCAGGATAACAGGAGGACGAGTCATGACTAAAATATTGTTGGTGTGCACAAATGGCTGCAACAAAGGCAACCATGGGGTTTGTCGGCTTTGCTACATTAATCAGTATCGCATACAATGCCTCAAAGGAATACAATGTGAGCATAGTTTCAGGTATTTTAGCAGCCTCCATGTCATTTTTACTTTGCCAGGTTGATGCAGATGGCAATATTTTATATGATAATTTTGGTTCCATGGGAATATTTACGGCACTCATAGTAGGAATCCTGTCTGTAAAAATAATAAGTATATTTAAAGAAAAGAAAATTGTTATCAGGATGCCGGACAGTGTGCCAGAATTCGTCAGCGACACTTTTTCCGCACTCATTCCGATGCTGTTTTTAGCCCTCCTTTTTTCAGTTATCCGTACTGGCCTAGGATTTGACATTAATGCTGTCTCAGGCTCGATTGCAGGCCCCCTCAATAATATCCTAGACTCTTATGCCGGTGTGACCCTATGGGGTCTTATTGGTGCAGTTTCCTTCTTTTGCGGCATCAATCCTTTTGCGATATTGGGAGTAACGGCTCCAATGATTATCCAAAATACGGCAGCAAACGCCGAGGCTTTTGCTGCCGGTGCCGAGATACCACATGTTTTTACGCTGCCTTTTATGGGCTTTATCGGAATTGGAGGTTCGGGAGGAACCCTCGGTCTTTGTATACTAATGCTTTTTGTCGCCAAAAGCCAGTACTATAGGACTTTGGGTAAAGTGGCCATTGTGCCAGGCCTGTTTAATATCAATGAACCGCTGGTGTTCGGGATTCCAATTATGCTGAACCCATATATGTTCATCCCCTTTATACTTACGCCCATGGTAACAAGCTTTTTAAGTTATCTGGTAATGGATATGGGACTCGTAGCAAAAGCGGTTGTAAGCGCACCTCTAAACCTGCCGCCTGGTGTTTTAGGGTTTCTAATGTCCGGCGGAGCAATATCCACCACAATATGGTCCATATTGATATGCGTTATATCGGTAATCATTTACTATCCGTTTTTCAGGATTGCAGACAATGTAGAATATGAAAAAGAGCAGGAAAATATCAAAACAAGAGAGAAAAAATGAAAAGAGTATTATCAACAATAATATTCTTTTCCATGCTAGCAAGCACAGCGGGGGGGGGTAATCGTTTTGCCAGAACCGTTGCGACCGATAAAGCCATAAATTGACCCCATCGGCACAACTATAAGAAAGTCTCAAAGATGACAGCCTTCCCACACATGGTCTATGCATGAAAATGCAGACATATCATGTATAATTGAACAATCCCCATGTTTGGGAAGCTGCCTTTCTTCTTGCTTCCAAGGTTGCATTCTGCGCATTCTGTCTATTCACACCTATCATTCCCTGCTGCTGTGCCGAACGTTTTTCGCTCTCTGCCTGGCTTGCTTCTTTTCTTTTTTTTTCTTCCCCTGCAAGTCTTTCTCTCGCCTCTTCCACAGTTTCGCCTTCCTTTGTCAGATAATTATCAACGAACTTATCTGCGATTTTGTTAAATCCGCCAACAGCGCCTTCCTCAATTTTTTGGTAACCTCCAACTACTTTTTCTGCAATTTTCTCATTTGCCTTTACCAATTTTGATTTTGCCATGATTTTCTTTCTCCCTTTCTGTTTAGTATTTTGAATGTCTTGTGTTTCATCTGATGTTAAGAGAATAGCATTTCATTGTTTGTGTTTTGTTAGATTTTTATTTGAGAAATATTAATATCTCAACTTATTTACTACTCTCATACATGGCAAGATAAACTTATCCAATTCCGTATAAAATCATAAAATTTATCCTCAGGCTTTTCCAAGTAAAACCTGAAATTGTTGTCAGGGCACAAAATTTTTTTTGTGTAAAAAACTATCCAATATAACATACAAACCGATAAGCGCACTCATTCCTCCAAAAACTACCCCCGAAAGGGCATTGGAAAAGCTATTGTCACCTTCGTTTGCAAAGGACATGATTGCTGTCTGCGTCAGCACAAAACAAAGCAGCGTCGCTGAAAAGCTAATCGCTCTTAACGCTTTTGCTTCCAATGCCTTGCTTTTGCGCAAACGAAACGCCTCTCGTACATTGATGCCAAATTCAACAAATGTGTAGAGTGCAATCACCAATGCAATGTGCATCGAATAAACTCCGGTTGTACCCCCAAAAAACAAACGCACTGAATACAGTACATAACAGATACTTGCGACAGATATAATAATACCGATCTGCCGGTAACTTGCATTTTGCTTTTGTCTGTCCTGCGTGTGCATCCTGACTGCAATAAAGCGGGCTATTCCCATGCCGGTACTGTATAGGGCATTGGCAAACATAAAGAAAGAGAATGAAATGATGCTGATGATTGATTTCCCGGTAACAAGAAAAACATCTTTCAAAATGGCTGCCCGTATAAAAACGTGTTTCTTGCTCTTGATCAAATCATAGATTGTTTTAATACTGCCTCTTGTACTTTTATATCCACCGATTGAAACCATAATCATGTTGACAGCAATAAGGAACGCCGCACCTCCGAAAGTTACGGTAGACATACAGCTTAGTGTGGCAAGTTCATCAGACTGCGTAACAAGCAGTATAAGTACAACAATCAATGACATCGGAGCCGACATTGCGGCAATAATAGCCAACCTTAAAAATCTTCCGGCCAGAGAGTTGTTTTTCCATAGAACAGCTATCTGAAGCAGCAAACACACAGACAGAGTTGCCGAAAACCCAATGACGCAATACGTCAGAACATGCGATATACTCATGTAAGGCTGAAAAAAAATCCAAATGCCACCAGCAATCATTCCAAGCGCAGGGAACAACAGGAAAAATCCAATAGGCTTACAATATTTTCTCTGCGCATTTTCGTCTTTGTCCAACCCGAAAAAAAGCCGAAGCCCTGCTAACCAAAACAAAACCGCACATATAGCACATATCATTTCAAAATTTGACTTATTTATATAACCAAATGCAAAGATAGCTCCAATAAGCACTATGCAAATCCAATAGAAAAATTTACTTCTCATAGCAATCCTCCATGAATATCAGACTTTTATACTTGCCGCATCAAGTGGCAGACTTTTATCAATACTTCGATACCAGTGTATCGCCAATATTCTTCCGACCACTACCGAAACAACATCGGAAACCGCTCCGGCAAAAATCAGCCCATTCAGTCCAAACAGAATATTCAGCAGAAATATCGCAGGAAAAAATCATTGTCACTTTTATTGAATAAGGCTTGCGATATAAGACGCTACCTCTTTGGGTGACTGCTCCATACCGTCTTTAATCCAGCAGCTTATGATACCGTTGCAGCCATAGATACGGAAATAACACTCCCACTTTTGGCTGCCTACAGGATTTTGCAGAATGGTATCCTTTAATTTTGATTCAGCTTTTTCAAGGTAAAGGGCAAATATTTCTTTAAGTAAATTTCCGTGGTTGGCAAATATAACACTGAACATTTCAAAGTTCGCTTTAATAGTTTCAAAAAGCTCAGTCAGCAATACCTCAATATCGGTGCTGTCAATTCTGTCTATGACTTCCTGCGAAGTTTGCAGGCACTCTCTTTCCACCTGCTCTATCCAGTCGTATGGATCCAGGTAATATTTATAAAATGTGGAACGGTTGATGTCAGCTAATTCGCAAACCTCTTTTACCGTGATTTTATTAATTGGTTTTTCCTTCATCAACTGAATAAAGCTGTCTCGGATTACCATCTTCGTATATTCAATTCTCCTGTCTCTTGCCATTTCATTTTCCCCCAACCATCAATTTCGTTTCAATTGATATATTTCCAACACAAATGCTTTATTTGTCTACAATCCGACATTTTGCTCGGAGATCAATGATTGTCTGAACAATCTCCATATCATATAATATCACATGGGGACAGAAAAACAACACTTATTCATGAAATATCCTGTCTCCCGAATAAGGAACATAAAAAAGAGGTTATTACGCAATGAGCAGTCAGTCAAAAAGCATTCCCGCAGATTCCTGTCAAAGCATCAATGTGGAAAGCAAAATATTTCAAATCAAATTAACAGGATATCAGGGGAATTACATTCGTATCAGATGGCAGGATACAGGTGTGAGGAAGGTTGAGATTTCTGAGACGGGCGGCAGGCTGGATATCAGGGAAAGCGATCTGGTTACTATATATGGCGTGTTGGGTTTAATAGAGCTGACACGAGATAAAGAACTGATCATCGAAATACCGCAGGCATTTGCCGGAGACATTATAATCCACGCAATGGGTGGAGAACATGTTAAGCTTGACCGTATTCAGACAAGCGGATTATTGGACATTCAAACGAAAACAAGGATGACTATATTAAATGCGGTCAAGGCGGAGTCCATAAGGATTGAGACGAAACATAGCGGCGGTATCCACGCCAACAATATTGGGTGTGAGCAGGATATTACGTTAAGAACCGCAATGGGAGCAATTATTTGCGGCATAAGCGAGCCGCCCGAAAACTACTCTGTTATCTGTTATTCCAAGCGCGGGCGGTGCAATGTGCCATTAACAAATAGTATCGGCGTCAAAACATTGAACGCCGAGTCGGTTTCAGGGAACATAAGCATACAGTTTATGGATGCCAAAGGATAATAAGTGGGGAACAAACATGCTGCTTTTTGAATATGGGTTAATTTTGCTATCCGCAATTTTAATCTCTAATATTATAAATCGTTTTGTACCGGCTCTGTCGATGCCTATTATACAAGTCGCGTTAGGCGTGATCATCGCGCTGCTTCCGATTGAGTTCACCCTCCAACTAAACCCGGAATTGTTTATGGTTGTATTTATCGCACCCTTGCTGTTTAACGATGGCATAATGGCCGATAAAAAAACCTTATGGAAGCTCAAAAATCCTATCATCCTGTTGGCATTCGGACTTGTTCTTTCGACTGTACTGGTAGTCGGGTATTTAGTCCACTTCCTAACACCGTCAATTCCGTTGGCGGCGGCTTTTGCACTCGCAGCGGCTCTGGCTCCCATAGATGCCGTCGCGGTCGGAGCTTTGGCCCAAAGGATAAAAATACCCCATACGATAATGGGGTTATTGGAAGGCGAATCTTTAATAAATGACGCATCCGGTTTGGTCAGTTTTCAGTTTGCGATTGCCGCAATGGTAACAGGCGCGTTTTCGCTTATGTGGGCAGGAATAGAGCTTGTCATTATCTCAGTGGGAGGGGTCATTGTCGGGCTGCTGTTTACCTACTTGAAGACCAGGTTTGTCAGATGGCTGCGTTCTCTGGGCATGGAAAATGTCACGCTGCATATTTTGATTGGAATATTGACGCCTTTTATAGTCTATCTCCTCGCAGAGTATTGTAAGGTAAGCGGTATTCTGGCCGTGGTTGCTTCAGGGATTATGCACTCGTTTGAGCGGGAAAAAATAAATCCCGAAACCGCAGATTTAAACATCTCGTCCAAAAGCGTATGGGGGGCGCTGGTATTTGTATTGAACGGCTTGGTGTTTTTAATTATGGGAACACAGCTCCCCACTGCAATCGAAGCAATATGGGGCGTTTTGTCCGCAGGCAGGTTAAAAATAATTGCCTATATTATCATCATAACATTGGCTTTAATGCTGATTCGGTTTTTATGGTCGCTGCTTACAATTAAAAAGGATGTTTATGAACCGAAAGATCGTCTAAGCAAGATCAAGGCCAGCCTGATCATAAGCATGTCCGGCGTAAGAGGAGCCGTTACGCTTGCAGCACAATGGCGATCCCGTTCTTGTTGGGCGACGGCAGCCGATTTCCTGAACGTGATTTAATAATTTTTATTG